>Ga0114959_10000954_pt1 | contig 26615 bp, 21 predicted proteins | sample C_130625_EF_Meta_FD_87317 | JGI IMG/M metagenome (GOLD analysis project Ga0114959, IMG submission 87317) | Freshwater microbial communities from Lake Croche, Canada to study carbon cycling - C_130625_EF_MetaG | ecosystem: Environmental > Aquatic > Freshwater > Lake | place: Lake Croche, Canada... | reverse complement strand
GTTTTCCCAATCAAAATTACCATATTTCCGCAACCAATTAATCACAGTCGAGCGTCCTTGAATACCATACTTCCGTTGTGCTGAAGTGGTTGATAATTCGCCCCGCTCTATTTCTCCAACAATTTGCAGTTTTAGGCTCATGCTGTAATCCCGCTGACTACGCTTGACATAATTAAAATTCTCTTTCATAACGATACCTTTTTTTGTATCGCTATTTCAGGACAAGACAAATCCAATAAAAAAGGAGTAACAAAGCAAAAGCATCATTACTCCTTTTAAATTAGCATTACTCGATTCGTTAAAACATGATAATCTCTTCTGAAATGCTACCCTCGTAAGTCATTAGCTTTCCTCTCCAACCATCAGTATCACCAATTTTCACCAGTGCTATAATTGTCAATTTTAAGGTTTCATTAATTTAAATTCACAAACGTACCGTGCTAATTTTCAAGCTATTACGTTTATTAGCTTGTTTCACTTCGTAAGCTACCAGTAATTGATTATCAAGTACTAAGCCGGTTGAGTTGATTCCATTTGTGGAACCATTAACCCAAATTGTTTCCGAAACATTATCATTATTTATTTTTTTGAAAGCAATTTGTGTCAAGTTATTATCGGGCTTACTTTGTTCCCAAAGCAAAATTTGATTTTTTGAACCATCTGCCAAAGCGGCATTTTTTGCGGAAGATTCACTTAGAACCACCAATTTTTTACCTTCGTTATTTACCAATCTGATACCGCTTTCTTTCTCTGTTCCCGAATACCAAGCAAATAAAGCACCTTTTCTCGATGTACTAGAAACCGCTCCACTGTGAGGGCAACCGTTTATTTTCCAGTCATCGTGGTGCAAAATTTGAGATTTTGAGAATGTTTCCGCATTATCAGTCGAAATCATTTTAGCCATGTCTCTAATGTCGTTATTATTGTCACGGTAAACAATATTCAAAGCACCGTTGCCATCAATCAACATACTAATTGGGCAACAATCACACACCACAGGGTCGATTACTTTTTCTGGTTGAAAGGCGCCATTTTTTGTTACAACCATCCGCAAATCACGCTCTTCGTGTTTGGTACTGTTGGCAACGTCTTTCAAATAAGCCACCGCAATTTCATCATTTGGTAAAACAACCGCATCAAAAAAGCCTCGCACAATTCCTTGTTTTGGGTCAGAATCTACCGAAACTGGATTTGTCCAAGTTGAACCGCCATCTTTCGAAACGCAATAGACAATATTCGATGAACGCCCACCCCCCCGTCCACCTTGCGCAGGAGCCGATTGGCTTTGAACTTGAAAAGCTTCTCCACGATTTGAGAAAACCGCCACCATACTTCCGTCCTTTTTGCTGAGCACTTTTGCACGCATCATACGACTGTTGGCAATGCCCGTTCCAGCAAAAATTACCTTTTTCTCAGAGAAGGTTTTACCTTTATCTCTTGAAAATGCCAAACAAAAAGCCGTAACGCCTTCTGCATTTTTTTCTGTCCACGAAAGCACTACCTCCCCTTTTGGCGTTTGAGCAAGCAGTGGCATCGAGTACGCTTTTGTAGTATCGTCAGGGTTAACATTTGAGAAATTATTCTCTTCTATCAACGAATAACAGATGGCTATTTCCGACAAGGGAGAGGGTTTTTCTACTTTTTTATGAGCGAAAAAAGCACCCATTCCGCATAATAAAAGTTGGAATGAAATAAGTAATTTTAACATAATTTTAACAGTTTAATTTTTCCTTATAAATCTCTACACAAAATTATCAATTGTGACCACCAAAAAAAATGTTCTGTTATTCTATTATACCTTTCCTTTCACATACTCGACAAATCGTCAGTTTACTTCTACTATTTTGATAAATTTTTCTAAAAACTAATCATTTTCAAACAAACAGGATTTGGTACGGCAATTTCTTTTCCAGTTGGTGTAAGTGTCCCTGTAACAGGATTGCGCCTAAAAATCGTAATGTTATCACTATCCTGGTTGGCTACTAAAAGAAAATTTCCAGTGGGATCAATCATAAAATTTCTTGGTTTTTTACCGATTACCGATTGATGAGCCACGTAGGTTAATTTACCCGTTTTGGTATCAATCGAAAAAATTACGATACTATCATGCTCACGATTTGAACCGTACAAAAATTTTCCATCGGGCGATAGGTGAATATCGGCACTATTGAAGGTACCCGTAAAACCCGAAGGTTTGTTAGAGATAGTTTGAATTGCCAAAAGAGAGCCTTTTTTGTAGTTGAAAGCCGTTACTTCCCCCGAAATCTCTTGAATCACGTAAGCAAATTTTCCGTTGGGATGAATCGTGAAATGTCTTGGTCCAGAACCATCTTGTACTTTGGTAAAGGGAGGATTTCCGAGCGATAATTTTCCCGTTTTTGCATCTAAAGAATAAGTCAAAATTTTATCTAAACCCAAATCTGGCACAAAAATATCCTTGTTATTTGGCGCAACATTTATCGAATGAACATGAGGCCCTTCTTGACGGCTCGGATTAACACTTTTGCCTTCATGCTGAATCGTTTGTATGGGTTTTCCTAAGCTTCCATTAGCTTCCACTGGCAAAACCGTTAAACTTCCTGCGCCATAGTTACCAGCAAAAACCCATTTCCCTGTTTTATCAATTTCAACAAAACAAGGGTAATTGCCATTTGAAGATTGGGTGCTCAATTTAACCAGATTTCCCATTTTTTTATCAAAGGCAAAGCCATACACTGCCCCGTTTTTATCAATTTCGCCCGCCGAATACACATACTTTTCATCGGGAGAAATCACTAAATAGGACGGATTTTGGATATTTTTAGCAATGCTCTCTGCCGCAAACTCGCCTGTCTCAACGTTGAATTTATAAACATAAATACCTTCACTTTTTCCCGAAGTGTAGGTGCCTATTAAGAGGTGAAACTCATTATTCATTTTCTTTTTAGGTTTATTTTGAGCTATTGTAAATGTATTAGCGATTATCAAGAACGCCAATAGAAAAGAATCGATTATTTTCATTTGAATTTTTTGAAATTTGAACCTACAATTTAGGATTTTTATAATGAAACACAAAAAACCCTACTGTGGCGTACCAGGTAGGGCTAAGTATATACTCAGTTGTTTGTCTTTGAAAATAGTTTAGAACTGAACCTCAATATTTTTTTTGAATCCTTTTTTTGAATCATCAAAAGGCATAACAATTTTCCACTGATTGTTGTGATAACGAGCAGAAATATTGTTTACATCCACAAAGTTGGGTAACATGAGTTGACCAATCGTTTGAGGAACAAAATTTTGGTGTGCTTCTTGTTCAGCGGTTTTCAAAACTGGTTGTAAGGCATAAAGCCACAAACGATTATCATCAATATCTACCTTCAAATGGTCTGCCTCCAAACCAGCTACTTTTACAAAAATTTCGTACGAATCAGCCGTTTGTATAACTTCAATTTTAGGCTCAACACGACCGCCATTCAATGTATTCGTAAAATCTATATTTGCTAAAATTTCTCTCGGGATTACTATTTTATTGTTCATATGTATGTGTGCAGTTTTTGCGTTTTTGAGCTCCTTTAAGTGGAGTAATAACATAAGCTCAAATTTTATACCAGCACAAATCAGAAGACAATATGGCCGTTTTTCATAAAAAAAGTGCCATATTGTCTGTTTAAAAAAATTCCACGAATAGATCCGTCAATTCTTTACCAATAGGTTCGGTAGCAATGATCGAAATATACTTCATTAACCAAGCCTTATTCGTTGAATCAGCTAAAATCTGACCTATTTTCCCGATTCACTCATTGAAATCGATGGAACATTATTAGGAACCATCCTTCCTTTAAAGCTTTACCAAAATTCTAATGAATTGGCATTGGAAGCAAATTCTGCCTAAAAAGCCGCATTGTTTTCGCCGCTTATTTTATTTGGAAAAGACCTAGAATAAAATTAATGCTTTAATTGACATTAAAGGCACTTTATATTTTGACAAAAATTTAAATTATTGCGGCTTTTGAAAGCCAAAAAATATCAAAAAATTGTTGAAAACAACACCGTTTTCCTCTAGCATTTAATCAATAATTTTACCTATTGATTTTAGGACTTTTAGAACGCTTGAAAACAACGTTCCTATTGGTTTGTTGAAATGGGCGATAAAATCATGATAACTAGGAAAAATGATGTAAAATAAAAATTACTGTATTTATTTTTGTTTTAAGAAGTAAAATATAGGAAATTGAAAATTTTAGTTGTAACCTCACCATTTTACTCGAAAAGGATTTGAAGATAAATAATCTAGTCTAAATTTGCTTAAATTCTAAAAAAATGACCCATAAAGAATTCTTACAATCTCTTGTTGAAAATAAACCACCACAAAATATTTCGGAAATCCTTGAGGCCCTTTGGCACGATGAAAAAGGCGATTGGGTAGCAGCCCACGAAATTGCCCAAAAACAAGAAGGAGTTCAATCTTATGATCGACTTCATGCGTATTTACACCGAAAAGAAGGAGATAATTGGAATGCAAATTATTGGTATAAACGAGCCAAAACTATCATGCCCAATTTAAGTTTGCTGCAAGAATGGACATTTTTGGTGCAAGAACAGTTAGTTCTTAGCGTTTTGGTGCTTTTATTCGTAAATTTAAATTGATTGAATACGTTAAGTAGGACTTAGGATTTAGTGGTTTGGCAATAGTGATGGAACTCGTTATTAGGCTAGCTATCCCAACATATTCAAACATAAACTAATTGGTAACGAATACTTAAATCAATTTATTTTTATGTATAAAATATTGATTTTCAGATGATTAAATCAACTTTGTAATCAATGGTACGAAATTTGTCTTAATAACCTTATTAAATAAGCAAACCTTAATGTCCGCACGATTCACTTCCTTATCAAAACACATATTTTTTTACAAAAACATATTTTTGACCTTGGCAATTGCAATTTTTGGAATAGCATTATTACTGTTAGTCATTACCAAAAAAAGCCCTGTCAGTGCCATTGAAGATAAATATTTGTACAATATTCAAACAAAAATTCAACGTGAAATCCGTGCTTCCAACGAAGATTTAGCAAAAGTTGATGCGTTGCTTTCGCTTTCTAAAAATACTTCCTTTGCTCAGCTAAAAATACCAACCATTCATCCATATTTTATTTTTAAAAATGGCAAACTTTTATTTTGGTCAGACTATCGCTTTGTACCTGAATATCAACTAGTTGAAGGAAATTATCAATTGAAATCGTTTAGTACCACCGAAGGTAAGTTTATCTCAAATCGACGTATTGTTTTTACAAAACCCGACAATTTTGAAGTATTTTCGTTAGTGACATTATTTCGCCAATACGAAACGGAAAGTCCACAACTAAAAACCAAATATAATCCAACTATTTTCAATTCGGATCCTCAGCAAATTGATATTTCTCCAGTGGCTGCGACACACCTTAATATGGTTGCTGAAACAAAGGAATTCTTGTTTTCAGTTACGCCGTCAAAAGCCAACAATCTCAAGAATCAAACCATCCCAGAAAATGTTATTATTTTAGGATTATTGAGTATGTTCTTTTTGAATATTTACCTTTTAGCTTGGGTTCAGTTTTTGCAAAAATCTCGCCGGTATGGAAAAGCCTTCTTATTATTGACCGGCTATGGAATTGTGTTCAGAGCAATTATGCTTTATTATAATATTCCATCCATTTTTTTCGAATCAGGACATTTTAAGTCAAAATATTACTATGTTTCTTTAATAACACCTTCCCTCGGAGACCATATTTTAAACCTAATCGTACTTATAATTTTACAAATTTATTTGGTCAATAACTATTACAAAATGCACCGTTATTTTTGGCTGTTACATTTAACTGAAACGGTAAAAAAGGCAATTTCAGTAATCGTTGTTTTCCTTAGTTTTGTAATTTTTCAATTATTTTATGACCAGTTGTTTAACATATACGAGAAATCTGCCTTTCAATTAGATATTTCTATGAGCATTGATTTCTTGCATAAATATCTGAAAGTATCAACTTTAATCGTCTTTGTTTTAAATTCAATTGTCTATTTTTTGACTACCCATTTACTCATCAATTTGCTAATAAAATTGAATCGTGTAAACTCACGTTGGCCCGTATTTGCCCTCATCATTGGGTTTTTGATTTGGAGTGGTATTGCGATTATCTTTCTAAACGGAAATATTTTTGTATTCCTGCTTCATGGCGTATTCGCAGGAATATTGCTCTTCACTCAATTGCCAAAATTCTTTTACACTTTCCGTTATCAAACTTCAATTTATTTTTTTATCGGAGCACTAACGTGTGCGGGTTTAGGAACCTATGTTGTTTATAATGAGGACAACAGAAAAATTTTTATTCAAAAACAACAATTTGGAAAAAAGATTTTAGCGGAAAATGATGAAATCGGAGAATTTAAATTGAGTAAAGCAAACGCTGATATTAGTCAAGATTCAACAATCAAAGTATTGATAAAATCGGCACTACTTCCCCGTGAACAAGTGCAAGGTCATATCAGAAAAATAATCTTAGATGACTATTTTGATTACTATGATACGGAGGTTTTTGCCTTCGATATACGTGGAAAATCCTTGGATAATGTGTCAAATGCTCAAAGTTTTCAGGTCTTCGAAGACCGTTATAAAACCTCCAAATACAAAACCAATTACAACAATATTTTCTTTATAAATGATGCTACAAACGGTTATCAAAAGCAATACATTGATTTTATTCCTTTGTTAAATAAGCAAAACAAAGCCGTTGGATACGTGATACTTGATCTAAAAAAACGAAGTGATGCCAGTGGTGATGCAGCCCTCGCAGATTCACCGCCAAAAGGCGAAGAACAATTGGAATCAAATAACTATAGTTATGCCGTATATGAAAAAGGAAGAATAATCAAAACAGGAGGGGAAAATTATAATTATGAACGTAAAATGCCACTAAGTTTAGTCGAAGGCAAACAAATAAGCGAAAAGGGTGTAGTGGATAATGGATTTACTCATGTGGCAACCGTCCATAAAAATGGCCGTAAAATTATAGTTTCTTCCGAGGAAATTAAGCTACAAACTATTTATTCAAACTTTTCATTTTTGTTTTTAACTTTAGTAATAACCATCATTTTCGTGGTAACAATTTACGCAATTCAGTACGGTTTTTCTAATTTAAATGTAAACTTTGCCACAAAAATTCAAATATATCTCAACGTTGCCTTTCTATTACCCCTTATTTTAGTGGTAGTAATTACACTAAAAATTATCGGAACAAAACTTTCTGAGAGCCAAAAACAAACCTTTATTAGTCAAACTGAGAATAGTGGATTAAGTATTTTGCCTGCCGTGGAGCGTTACTTACAGGGTAAAATGAGTCGACAATTTTTGACAGACACGCTCAAAAACATTTCAGCAAATTCAAAAAAATATGTAAGTATTTTTGACGTATCTGGGCATTTATTAGCTGCCAATAAACTACTCAGTTACGAAACCGGCGTTGTATCAACCTATATAAATCCACAAGCTTACATAAGAATAGTCGAGGAACGAGAACCTCATGCTATCATACCTGAAACGGTGGGAAACCTTGATTTTATGAGTTCCTACGCTGGCCTTAATTCTAAGGATGGGAAATTGTTAGGTGTTGTCGGTATCCCGTACTATGATTCTCAAATATCAAACGAACGAGAAATTAGTGCGGTCATTGGTCCTTTATTAAATACTTTCACTACTATTTTCTTGGGTTTATTACTGCTATCCTATTTTGCCTCAAACGTATTAACGGTTCCTTTACGGCTTATTACTCATAAGTTACGCAAAATAGATCTAAGTAAACCCAACGAACCTTTGGCTTGGCGTTCTGATGATGAAATTGGTGTTTTAATAAAAGCCTATAATGAAATGTTGGTAAAATTAGAAGAGTCTAAGGTTGCTTTGGCAGATACAACCAAACAATCGGCTTGGCAACAAATGGCAAAACAGGTGGTTCACGAAATTAAGAATCCGCTTACACCCATGAAATTATCTTTACAACTATTACAGCATAAAATTTCGAAAGGTGTCAAAATAGACAACGCCCAAATTAAAGACCAAATCGAATCGTTGACTGGGCAGATTGACAATTTATCCTACATCGCCAATTCTTTTTCAGATTTTGCTCGCTTGCCAGTGCCCAAGCGAGAAGTATTCGATTTTATCTACGAGGTTAATAAAGTAGTGAACTTACACTCAGAAAATGAGAAAATAAATCTTATCAAAGACGTGCCTCAAAAACCAGTAATGGTTTGGGGAGATAGACAGTTAACGGGTAATATTATCAATAATCTTATCATGAATGCCATTCAATCAGTTCCTTTCAAAAGAAAACCAAACATAAAAGTAAAAGTTGAAATTAACACAAAGTCCGTTACCTTTAGCATTTTAGACAATGGAACTGGGGTGTTGAAAGAAAATGCCAGTAAAATTTTCATGCTTGATTTTTCAACGAAAGCACAAGGAATGGGAGTTGGCTTAGCACTCGCCAAGTGGGTGGTAGATAATTCAAAGGGAAGTATTTGGTTTGACACCGAACACGATGTGGGTAGCACCTTTCACTTCACGTTGCCTTTAGCCGGATAATATTCCACGGTTGTGGGGTTAAGAAATATATACCCCACAACCAATTTCAAAAGTCTTTCCAGCCTCCAAAATCAACAAGCCATCTCCCGAATTAAAAGCATCCGTATTACCCGTCATAGGTTCAATCGCAATACAATCTCTTTCGGATGGAATATAGACAACGGTATAGGTAAATCCGCCTTTTAAGCCTTCCTGCCAAACATTTAACGTTATATTTTTGCCAGGGGAATGTAATTTAGCTTCAACTTTATTGGCAGGTTGCACAGCAAAAACCGCATCTATCGAGATGCCTTTCAAATCGTTCAATCCCTCAAAATTCACTTCTTTTTTATCAGCTGAAATCATCTGGCTATCCGATGAATATTGATGCGTTGCAGAAAATTCAAATTGCCAATCATCAGCTGTTTCGCCTTCAATTTTAAAATATGGATGCCAACCTAAAACCATGGGCATGTCTTTTTGACCCGTATTTTTAATCGTGTAGTTCAATTCTAGCCCTTCATCCGAACTGAAAATATGTTGAATATCCAACGTAAAAGGAAAAGGAAAACCAAATTGTAAACCTTTGTAGGTATATCTCAAAGTTAAGAGGGCTTCCACTTCATTTATTTCTTGTTCAATCACTTCAAAATTGGCAAAACTAACGAATCCGTGAATCGCATTTTGCAGCGAAATTTCGTTAACAGAAAGCTGGTAATTAGCCCCTTGAAAAGAATATCTTCCATTTCTTATTCGATTTCCCCAGGGGAATAAGTGCGCCGACGGAAAAGCACTCATTGTAGTTAAAAGTTCTTCCGGACTATTGGCAACTTCGATCACATGATGTAAATGTCCTTCTTTTTGCAAAGTCATTTTACGAATAATTCCACCGTATTCTGGCAAAATATAGAGTGCTTCACCCGTCTCTGGATTTGTCAAGACGTATTCTGTAAATTGTCCGAAAGGTTCTTTGGTAATTTTCATAACTTTTTTGTTCGTGTTTCGATTCTGATGATTCGTTTTTCGATTTTCATTTAACTAACAACCAACATTGAAACACGAACATCTATTAAAAATTACATTTCTCCCTCAACACCTAACCCAAAAAGGGCAAAATCATATTTTACGGGATCGTTTGGGTCGAGCTGTTTTAGGTTTTCGGTTAATTCAACGGCTGTATTCCAATCAGGTTTTGACCGTTCGATTAGCCCCAAAAGGCGTGCTACCCTATCCACGTGAACATCGCAAGGACAAATCAATTTTGAAGATGTTAAGTTTGTCCAAATTCCAAAATCTACTCCTTTATCATCCCGTCTAACCATCCATCTTAAAAACATATTTATTCGTTTGCAAGATGAATTTCGGACGGGCGTAGCAATATGTTTGCGGGTTCGTTCAGGATAATCTTCTAAGTTAAAAAATCTGTCGTGAAAAACGATTAAATTTTGTTTTATATTAACTTCATTTTCAGCTTTTTCTATCAAAAAAGCCTCCTCTAAACTTTCATGACGACTGTAAAAATCTTTAAACCAAGCAATAAAATAAAGCGTATCCGTATCGTTAAAAGTACGATGTTTAAAATTTAGCATTCGTGCTAAGTCAGAATCTTGATGATTGACAATAAAATCGTAGGGCGAATTATCCATCAATTGAATCAATTCTTTACATTTATTGATAATCGTTTTGCGTTGTCCCCAAGCCAAAACGGCCGACCAAAATCCCATGATTTCGATGTCTTGTTTTTGCGAGAAAAGATGCGGGATAGAAACAGGGTCATTCGGAATGAAACTTGTCTGATTATATTGCAAATATTTTTGTTCCAATAAATCAGCAACGTAAGAAGTCATTTTTGGCGGTATTTAAAGGACAAATTTTTATTTCATACACACAGTTATGTCAAACTATTTGTAATATTCGACTTTGGCTACTCAGTTAGCAACCGATCCTACAATTTTGAAGCAAAAAAAGCGATAATCCTAGAAGGTACCGAAAAAACCCATACGAGGGTGGTATAAAGAAATGCGAAAGTAGCAATGGCAGGAAAAGCCAATGTATAAAGGACATTAAAAACAATATGTCCGAAAGTTATTTGTCGTTTATTACGGGGCATTTTTTTTAATTAACATTTGATAATCAGTAATTAACAATTAACAGCGAAAAAAGTTCGCACCATTGAGTATGAGATTAAAATGCTAAAACTATTCATTATTAATTGTCAATTATCAGATAAAAAATTACGGTGTCATATAACTTATTTCTGCTCTAATTCTTTTATCAGATGGATTCAATTTTTCAAAAGCTCTTGGTGATAATTTGATGATTACTTTGTCAGAACCTATATCGGGTAATTTACCGACAATCTTAACCCAAATGCTTTGACCATTCGATGAATTTTTCACATTCACGAGTGTACCCAAGGGAGCGGAACGATGCAATCCCAAATATTTGCCTGATTTGTCTTCTACATCAATTAACTCAGCCAATCCGGTTTCAATCGTTTTACGGTATCCAGAAGAAGTCTTTGAGGTTTCAGTAGAAGTTTTAGCATCATTTGTATCTTCTGATTCATTTCCTGATTTCATAGTTGTATTTGTACTATTTCCCAAATTGATATCTTCCACTTTCACTATTTCACCTTTTGCGGGCAGTTCTCCCGCTTTTTTTACTCGTTCATATTCCCGGGCATTTACGATAAGCAGCTGACCAGAAATTAATTGGTCGGTCACAAGACTATTCCATTTACGCAAATCGGACATCGTAACTTTATACTTGGTAGCGATGGCATACAAACCTTGACCGGATTCAACCACGTGCGAAGCCATTTTAACCGATTCGATAGCAGAACCTGTCGAAGGGACAGGAGTAGGCTTTACAGCAGCTGGGTTTGAATTAAACACGAAACCTTTGTAAGGAATCTTAATTGTTTGCCCAACATTTACCCCTTCCAAGACTCCTGGATTAGCCGTCTTAAATTCTGCAACTGAACTTCCATAGCGCTTTACGATTGAAAAAAGAGTTTGTTTTGGTTCTACTTTATACAAAACAAAAGTTTTACCAGCTTCTTTTTTTATGCCAACTGAATCTTTGGCAAAGTCATTTGAAAATGATGAAAAAGCAACCGTTGATAAGGCCCAAGTTAGAGCGGTTTTGAAGGCAGATTTCGGGTTATAATTTGTAACCAACGAATTGATTTTGATTTTTAACATATAACAATGTATCGGATTTTACAGTGAAAATATCAATTCCAATGCCTTCGGTTTGGGCAATTAGGTCGTTTAAAAAAATTTCACGAGCTCGATTAGTGACCAAAAGGTAATTATGAAAAGATTTATCTGTGTAAATATAATAAGAAATTATAATCTTGTTACTGATTTCTAGATAATCTACCGCTTTTACCGCATCAATTTTAAATAAACGATACAAAAACTTGTAAATTGTCGAAAAAAATGGATTGTCTTCTGGATAATGCATTGGCGAAGCTGAGTTGAACAAATTATTTGAATCCTCAGGTGCTGCCCGTATATTTTCCGATAGCATTTTCATGTCTCTTGAAGAATTATCCAAATCTACTGTTTTGTAAATAGGTTGGTTGTTTTGTAATTGATAAATCGTTAAAATGTGATGCTGAAAATTGAAAAAAATCCAATTCTCCATGCGTTTCACGATTTCCCCCGAATGTATATTCAAAATCATTAATCCTTCAGGTTCTGGTTTTTGATTTGAAGCGTATTTATGCAATATTAAATTTCCATCAAAAATACCCACTAAACTCAACCACCACGATTTTTCAGGTTTTAAATTTTGCCATAATACATGACCTTGCAACAAATTGATGCACGCAAAGCTCAATGAACGGGTAGATTCATCTCTAATTTCTAAGACACAGCAATCATCCCCGAAGGTTGTATTCCAGATTTTTCCTTTAAAATTATGATTTATTATTTCTTCCATTATTCCACTATTTCACGACGGCCAAACGACTCACTAATGCCTCCTCTCCTTTTTTGTTTGCACTAAAAATTAAATAAATTCCCGTTTCAACTCGCCCGCCCGCTAAGGTTTTGCCACTCCAAACTGCCGTTCCTCCATTCGCACGAGTTTCATAGACTAAATTTCCAGCAATATCCGTAATTTTCACAAAGGCGTTTTCAACTAAACCTTCAATGCCAATTTGCCCTTCATATTCAGGCCTAACAGGATTTGGAAATACTTTTACCGCATTTTCATCTTGTTTCAAACTTCCTTCCGTTGCGGCACCACGATAAGAAACCATGCCTTGTGGGGTACGAATATATACTTCACCCGTCTTTAGCTCAGCGGTGATGTATGAAATTCTATTGGTTGGCAATGGGGCGTTTTTTTCATTAAAATTACTGATTAATTCTGTTCCATCTGGACTGAATAGAAAGATGCCATTTTTTGTTCCCAGCCATTTTCTATTTCCTCCATCAATGGCAATAGCCGTTACAGTTTCATTCCCTAAAAGTCTTCTTCTTTCAAAAACAGGGGTATAGGCATCAAAATTTTTACCACTAAAAACCGCCGAAGGATTATCAAAAACCACAACTCCTTGGTCGGTCCCAACCCACATTTGCCCATCTTTGTCTAAGGCTAAACTCTTTACGGTATTACTCGGCAAATTTCCTGCACCAACCACATTTGAAATAAATTGACGTTGATTTCTTGGACTAATTGCTAAAATGCCACCAAAATTTCCTTGTCTAATCCAACGATTTCCATCCAAATCCAACACGATAGAATCTTGGCGATTTTGATAAAGCGTATCCAAACTAATGGGGCTATAACTTTTAAAAGTTCCTTCTTTATTGCTTAACAAACCGTTTTTATAATCGGCAATCCAATATTTTCCCACCGCATCGGATTTGAGTTGTTGAGGTTGTTGAATTTTGCGGTCGGTAATCATTTTAATGTCAAAATTTGTGCTATTCAGAATATTCACGGAATTGGAGCTTCTGATAAAATATTCCTGATTATTTACCAAGTCAATGTCATTAATCTCCGTAGGAAACTTGATGAAATTTTCATAGTTGCCGTTTTGGTAGGTGAAAATCTCCCCTAAATCAGAAGCTAGAACAATCCCCTTCTGAAAATTACTGATGGCTAAACGCTTATTGATCAAGGATTTCCAATTTCCAAAATACTGAAGATTTATGTTTGAGGAAAATTTGGCTGCTCTTATTCCTTGGGAGGTTGACAAATAAATACTATCAGGCGTACAAACCGTTTTGTAAATACCAATTGTCGTACCATTATCTCCTAAATTTTGGTACGTTTCTCGAATTTCTTGTTGCTCAACATTCAATACAACCAAACCAAAATCGTACGCCAAATAAGCAATTTTATCTTTAATTTGGATGTGATTAGCGGCTTTATTACCTTGAATTGCGTTAGATGCTTTTAATAACGGAATGTTTATAATCCTTTTAGGTTCTCCTTTTTCATTCACCGTTAATAAATCGATATTACCATTTTGATAAGCAATTATGAGCGTTTTTAACGCCGAAATATAGCTGATTTTCGCAATTCCAGATTCAGAAAATCCATCAATTTTAGAAAGTGTAAAGGTCTGTTTTTCAGCTGTATTGTAGTAAAAAAAACCATTTTCACTCACGCAATAAATATTCTTTTCAACGAAGGCCAAATCTTTTGCATTCAAGTAATTGAAATGAGTTTTCCAAATGCCAATTTGCGCATTTGCCTCTGGCACTAGAAAATTTTCAATAGGCAGAAGCAATTGAAAAATAAGAATTATCTTATTGAATCGGGCAATTATTGGGGATTTTGAATTACTCGTGCAGATGTCCAACATCCATCTGACCCACAACGTGAATGTTGAAATCCTGGAAACAACCTTAATCTCACAATCCCTCAATCCCATAGTCTTTAACTTTATAATTGAAAACAGGTTCTGCATCTTGCTTCGTAGCTATCGGTTTGGCCTAACATTACTTGTTGTTGGACAGGTGTTTTTCGATATGAATAATTGGCAACATTACCGCAAATTACACAGACCGCATGAACCTTTGTGATGTATTCAGCAATTGCCATGAGTGCAGGCATGGATCCAAAAGGCTGGCCTTTAAAATCCATATCAAGCCCAGCCACAATCACTCTTTTTCCTAAATCCGCCAATTTATTTACAACCTCAACGATTTCAATATCAAAGAATTGTGCTTCATCAATCCCCACGACGTCACATTCTCCAGCGTGCAGAAGAATATCTCTTGATGTTTGAACGGGCCTTGAACGGATTGACATCTTATTGTGTGAAATAATATCCTCTTGGTGATAACGAGTATCAAGCGCAGGTTTGAAAATTTCTACTTTTTGTTTAGCAATTTTTGCACGATTTAGCCTGCGAATAAGTTCTTCGGTTTTCCCTGAAAACATCGAACCGCTAACTACTTCTATCCAGCCGCTTCGTTTTTCTTTTTGTTGTTGATTATAATAGGGGGGTTCAATAAACACTTTTGATAAGTTTTAGGATTATATTTGTTCACGAAGATACGAGATTTTGATCGAGAATTAACAGTCATTTGGGTACTAAAAAAAATTTCAAGGATTTGCGAAGATCCAAGAATAATACAAAAAAAAGCGCAAACTTTTTGACTATTCAAAGAAACATTTGTAGATTTGGGTTTAACGTTATCCAAAATATATCACTAAAATCCAATGAAAACGATCAACCAATGGCTAGCCGAATACGGTGAAAGTCACCAAAATCCAACCAACAAAACAGTCCACTGGATCTGTGTACCGCTCATTTTTTTTAGTATTGTCGGTTTACTTTTCGGGATCAAACTATCTTTTTTAACTGTTAATGGTATTGAAGGGAATGTCGCATTAATTATTGTGTTACTAACCTTAATTTATTATTTTACCTTATCAAAATCCTTAACGGTAGGTTTGTTACTTTTCACCTCAGTTTGTCTTTATTTGGCTTATTTAATTGAACAATCAGGTTTTGCACCACTGTGGCAAGTCTCAATTACGATTTTTGTACTGGCTTGGATTGGGCAATTCTGGGGTCATAAAATAGAAGGCAAAAAACCTTCATTTTTAAAAGATTTACAATATTTAATGATCGGGCCGGCCTGGCTTATGAGTTTTATTTACAAACGTTTGGGCATACCGCTTTAAGAGTTTTAATTTCCTAGTTAATGACAGTAGGATTTTTGAAATTTTAATTTCTTCATGTAACTCATAATTCATTTCTAATAATTTATACCTAAAAACAGCCTTTCATAATATATCGAGATAAAACCGCATCAAGTAGTCAATATTTGATGCGGTTTTGATTTAACGAAGATTCATCCCAAAATCAAATAGACCAACATAATAATCTTTAATTACCATTTAAACACATAAAAAATGTTCTTTATATTCTTAGGCATAATAGCTTTAATCGTAGGTTTTGCCATCAACACTCCTTCGTTAACCATTGCTCGCTTTTCTCGCCCCACCAAAGTATTGGGTGGAGTCTTAATTCTGATAGGTTTTCTCTCAGCGGGCATCAAACAAATTGGCGCTGGTGAGGTCGGCGTGCAATCTTTATTTGGCAATGTTGGACAAAGTACCTTGACGAGTGGACTGAATTTGATTAATCCATTAGCAAATGTTGAAACTTTTGATATTAAAACCCAGAATTATACGATGTCTGCCCTTCATGACGAAGGGAATCAACAAGGCGATGATGCCATTCGGGTTTTGACTGCTGATGGTTTGGAAGTGGTTATTGATTTGACAGTTTTGTATAGGGTGATTCCTACCGAAGCACCTAAAATCTTAAAAGAAATTGGGCTTGACTACCAAAACAAAATTGTTCGCCCAATTACTCGTACTAAAATTAGAGATAATGCCGTTTATTACGATGCCGTGGCTCTTTATTCAAGCAAAAGGGATGCTTTTCAGAATGGAATTTTTAAATCTATTGAAAAGGATTTTCGTTCAAGGGGACTTTTACTAGAGCAATTATTAGTCAGAAATATAACGCTTCCTTCTTCCGTTAAAGCATCAATTGAATCAAAAATTAATGCTGAACAGGATGCTCAAAAAATGCAATTTGTTTTACAAAAAGAAAAACAAGAAGCCGAGCGCAAACGTGTAGAAGCCCAAGGAATTGCCGATTATCAGAAAATTCTTTCTACGGGTTTAAGTGATCGACAGTTGCAATACGAATCTATTCTAGCTCAGAAAGAAATTGCAAAATCGCCAAACGCAAAGGTAATTATCATGGGTAAAGGAAATACTCCATTTATTTTGGGGGATAAGTAGTTTAGTGGATAATGGGCAATTGATAACCAACGATGGATAATTATTCTCTTTTAATCGTCAATTATCAATTGTCAATTATCATTCATAACTTATTTCTGCCCGTTGGCTAAAAGCTGAAAAAACTGGTCAAATTTAGGTAAAATAATAATTTCAGTTCTACGATTTTCTCTTCTTCCTGCATCACTCGAATTCGAAACTTTCGGTACGTATTCACCACGGCCGCCTGCCGTCATACGATCGGGTGAAACCCCAAATCTAACTTGCAAAAGTCTCACTACCGAAGTGGCTCGTTTTGCCGACAAATCCCAATTATCATTGAAACAATTCGTTGAAATTGGCAGATTATCCGTGTGCCCTTCCACTAAAATATCTAATTCTTTATGGTCATTCACCACCCTCGACACTTTCTCTAAAACAACCTCCGATCGTGGGTTAATCAGGGCACTACCAGACTGAAAAAGCATTTTATCAGAAATAGATACGTAAACTACTCCTTTTTTCACCTCAATTGTTACGTCGTCATCGTTTATATCCGCCAATGAACGTTTGAGGGTCATGACTAATGAGAGATTCAAGGAATCTTTTCGCTGTAAAGATGAATTCAAATCTTTGATGTATTTACTTTGTTCGTTTAAGGTTTCCAAGGATTTCTTTATACTTTCAGCGCCTGATTTACTTACAATCGAAAGATCCGCCATTCTATCCAAAAGATTCGTATTGGTCTTTTTTAAATAATCAATTTGGTCTTCTAAAGCTTTATTTTGAGCAATCCATTGTTTTGATTTTAAATCTAATTCATCAGTTTTTAACTTCAATTCAGATTCAAAATTTGATTTTGATATATCGCAATCACGTAATTCATCGCTAATTTTATTTAAAGTTTTTTCAGAACTTGCTTTGAAGGTCGAATAATTTGCTTCAGCTTCCGCCAATTTTTTTTTACTGACGCAGGATGCCATTAAAAAAAGTAAAACGCCTGTTATAAAAAAAAATCTCATAATCATGTTGGTTTTGAATTTATCGAAAAGAATTAATCAAAGAATTACTTCAGTTGAACCTGAATGTTAACGATCCTAAATTTTTCAAACCTGATTTAATTTCAACGAAATATTCCCTTAGATTTTTGTGAAAATCGGGAAATTATTGAAAGATAAACTTAAAAAATATAAAAACGGAATAGACAAGAATTTAAAAATCAAATTTAAGCCCTGCTCGACAAATAAACAATACTTTAAATCAAATCCGCCAAAATCTAAAAAAATATCTACAAAGCACTATAACAAAATAAAGGAATTTTGTATTATTCTAATAATTTTAATTATCAAAGAGAATTATTCAATCCGTTTTTTTGACTTAAAAAGAAATTCAATTTAAATTAGTGAAGGTTCAAATAAATTTGATTATTTATCTGAAAATCAGATATTTAGATAAATATCAAACCAATAAGAGCGTTAACAACTAAACTTTAAAAAAAAATGTAACACAAAAATAACATACTTTTAAGGGTTTATTTATTATTTTGTGGTAAATTTATGAAACCACAGAAATAGCATAAAACCGTTATTAAAATATCAATAAATTAATTTTAACTTAGTGAGCGTTTCATTTTTAAATGATAAGCCGTTTAAAAAAAATTCGAAAACTATTAAAATATTGAACATATGAACTATCAAATTAAAGAAGGCAACGGCTACAAATATATTGACGAAGGTGAAGGAGAGATTCTCTTGCTACTTCATGGTCTTTTCGGTGCTTTAAGCAATTGGGCAGGTGTTATTGAAGGTTTTAAGGGTAAATACCGAGTCATTATTCCCATGATGCCAATCTATGATATGCCCATTTTAAAGGCAGGTTGCGAAGGACTTAGTGAATTTATTGAAGGATTTGTGGATTGGAAAGGTTTGGATGAATTAACATTATTGGGAAATTCATTGGGTGGCCATGTTTCATTGATTTATACCTTGAAAAATCCTCAAAAAGTCAAGCGATTAGTTCTTACGGGCAGTTCAGGGCTTTTTGAAGATAGCATGGGTGGTTCATATCCCAAACGTGGAAATTATGCTTACATAAAAGAACGAGTAGAATATACTTTTTATGATCCCAAAACCGCCACCAAAGAATTAATTGATGAAGTATTTGAGATTACCAATACGGCCTCCAAAGTGATCAGAATTATTTCAATTGCCAAGTCTGCACAACGGAACAATATGGCAAAAGAAGTTGTTAACATAAGTATACCAACGCTTTTGGTTTGGGGATTAAACGATACAATTACTCCTCCGCAGGTAGGGAATGAATTTAATCGTTTAATTAAAAATTCTGAACTGTATTTCATTGATAAATGCTGTCACGCTCCGATGATGGAACGTCCAGAAATATTTAATGGAATTCTGGAGAGTTGGTTGGAAAAAACACCAATTCATTTAGTGGAATTAGTTTAATCTTTATCTATAAAATACATATAATTCATTAATTTGGTGTAAGAATTTTGGAATATTAAATACTCCGTACCATTTTTCACAAAAGAATAATATGATCGCAAAAGACTTCATTAATCCGATGTTACCCGTCTTAAAGTCAACCGATACCGTTGGAAAGGCAATGAATTTGATGGAAGAGTATCGGATTGGTCAACTACCCATTGTTAATGACTCGGAATATAGAGGTTTAATTAACCAAGATATTATTATGGATGCGGATGAAGGTTTGCCGCTTTTGGCGCTACAACCGGAGTTTGGTGAAGTAGTTGTCTCCGAGAATCAGCACGTTTTAGAAATTTTAGCATTAACCCAAAAATTTAATTTACAGATAGTTGTTGTTTTAGATGAGGAACAAAGATTTGCAGGAACCATCAGTGTAAATGAATTATTAAACCAATTTTCTAAAAATTTAGGTACACAAGAATTGGGAGCAGTTTTAGAAATTGCCGTTGAAAATAGAAGCTATTCATTGTCTGAAATTAGTCGATTGATCGAATCAAACAATACAAAAATTATAAGTTCTTACTATTCCAGTGGATCATTTTCAGACGATACCAAAGATATTTTAACCTTGAAATTAAACCGTCAAGACATCACATCGGTCTTGGCAACCTTGGCAAGATATGAATACGATGTTGTGGGAGCGTATAATTTTGATACAATTGAATCACCAGACCGTGAACGATATGATTTGTTGATGAAATATTTAGAATTGTAATTATGAGTTATGAGTTATGAGTTATGAGTTATGAGTTATGAGTTATGAGTTATGAGTTATGAGTTATGGAAAATGCCGATTTGGAATTGTCAGTTCCAAATCGGCATTTTATTTTTACACTTATTTACCTAATTAAGTTAAGTATTCGAAAATTATATTCTATTAACACAACAAAAATTAAAATTTATTTTTAGATTATGTTCAAATGTCAAATAAATTTGCAGATTAAAACAAGTTCTATCACTAATCACTAACAGCTAAAAACTAACCCCTAAATTGCCTATTGCTTACTAATATACCTTTCGAAAAATTCATAAATTCTCAAGATTCTATCAATTTTCTGACGGACATTTCCTGTACGTGAAAGTTCGTGCGTTGCTCCCGGCATGCGGACATATTCAACGTCTTTTCCCATAATTTTCATGGATTTATACATCATTTCAGACTGGATTACGCCCGTTCGTAAATCATTTTCTCCATGTTTTATCAATAATGGCGTTTTAATTTTGTCGACGTAAGCGTAAGGTGATTCTTGATCTAAAATGTCTTTTATTTTTTCTTGCCAAGGATATCCGCCAAAATAATTGGGTGTTAACCGCCAAGCATTTCCTTCTCCCATAAAAGTCGTTAAATCATACACACCACGTTGTGCAAAGGCCGCTTTGAAACGATGGTCATGCGAGATAATCCAAGCGGTTAAATAACCAGCGTAAGAGCCTCCAGTGATGACCTGACGAGCCGTATCAACCCACGATTCTTTAGCAGCAGCACTGGCGGAAGCCAACACATCTTCGGTTGGTCCTTTTCCCCAATCCTGATAATTAGCGCCTTGAAAATCTTTACCATAACCACCCGAGCCTCTTGGATTTGCGTACACAACGCCGTAGCCTTGTGCACAAAAATATTGTAATTCATGCCACATCGAAGCCTCACCTGGCCCCCACATAGCTGTTGGTCCTCCGTGCATATTAAGTAATAAAGGATACTTTTTGCCCGCCTCAAAATTTGAAGGCTTCATAATCCAATATTCAACGATCTGTCCTTTTGAATTGGTATAAGTCCTTTTTTCTGGAAAACTTAGCGCCTTATTTTTTAGGAAATTCTCATTGTGACTGCTCAATTTTATTGGATTTTTCATCATCAAATCAGCCGTGTACAATTCAGAAGGGTTTTTAACTTCCGTTTTACTAAAAACGATTCGGTCTTTACTAACATCAAAACTTGAAATACCTGCCTCAAAATCAGATAATCTATCCACTCTTTTTGTTAGAACATCAAGGCGAAACATGGGAACGCCACCATTTGAATTTGTCGCAAAATAAACAAATTTCGAATCATCCGACCATTCAAAATTATTCGTGGAACGATCAAAAGTTATCGGCGTTTTATTACTACCATCGGCATTAGCAATCACGATTTGATTATGGCCTAACCATTCAGTTTTTGAAGCAGTAAAAACAATCAGTTTACCATCTGGGGAAGGCGTAGGATTATTGTAAGAAATTCCTTTCTCACTGACCAGTTGTCGTAATTCCGAACCATCTTTGTTCATTCTAACAATGGCTGTATTTTGCTCACGGTCAGGATGTTGCATCGAATCAAGTCCAGCCACAGCGTAAATTCTCTTGCCATCCGCCGACCACGTAGGATTATTGTACGACCAAAAGTTTCTGGTGATTTGTATTGGTTTGGCACCTTCTTTAGCTTCGATTACGAACAAAATGTTAAACCGTATTTCGGGTTCTGTACTCGATTCTCCTTGAAAATTCAAACGACTGAATACTTTGGCTTTTTTATCTTCGATATCTTTGTCTAAATAAGCCCTAATTTCCTCTAAATTTCCATCCGGATTGGCTTTGATTTTCTTATCGCTTTTCAAAAAGTCGTTTGTTTTAAAGCCGGCTTTTTCAAAAGACCAAGACGGTAATTTTTTTGAAATGTTTAGCAAAGTATCTTTCAATAATTCAGAAAAAGTGACATTTACATTGAATAAAATTTTAGTGCCATCTGGAGACCATTGCGGATTGTTTGCCCCATATTTTAGGTCAGTGAGTTGAAAAGCCTCTCCCCCATCCAAAGGCATAATAAAAATTTGGGATTGCTTTTTTACATTTCTGGCAAAGGCAATTTGTTTACTATCGGCACTCCAAGAGGCTGCACTAACGCTTTCGGTACCTCTTGTGACTTGCTTGGTACTTTGAAAATCAGAGATCCATAGGTGTGTGCGATAATCGAAATCTAACTTATCTGATTCATTCGGCTCGTTGGTTTTTAACGCATAAATAGCTCTACTTCCATCCGGAGCCATAGAGACACTACTGACTTGCTGAATCTTGGTCATATCGGTCACCAAGATTTTCTCTTTACCCGTTTGGGAATGTGCGAGATTAACGATTAATAAAAATAGAAGGATTAGTTTTTTCATTTGTTATGGAGTTATTTTTGGGTTTAATAATTCTTACATTTTACACTTTTGCGAGGCTCATGTTTAACAAATCTACAAAAAAAGGCTGTTCCTTGGGTAGAAACAGCGTTTTTTAAAATCCATTTGCCTAGATTTACTTCCGTCGTTCAAAACTTGTGGTATCTAGTTTTATTTTTCCGTCTTTATCTTGGTACACTGTAACGTAAGAATGTTGTCTAAAACCATTTTTATACAATTCTTTGGATTTAGTTGCTTCCATTTTTGGCGCACCTACCGCAGATTTCTGATTAATGGAATTTATTAAATCAGAATTAATTGTTTGAGGTCTATCATCCGATTTTTCGGATTGCTTTGTCATATTTTTTGCCAACCGAGCGATTCCTTTTTTCGTAGTATCAATTCTGATTCTGCCGTCGCTATCCTTGTATATTCTCAGATATTCATGCTGATGAAACCCTAAAACCTGATTTTCTTTGTCTGACTGTTCAGTTTGTGTAAGCGGTTGATTCACCGAAACCGTTTCAGGAATTTTTTTATTAATATTTTTTTGTTTAAGATTAGATTTAGGGCTCGGAAAACGAGATTCGCCAACCTCAAATTGATTAATTGAAGGAGCGACAGGAAATGCTTCTTGGGGATCAGGTAGCGTACCAATCGGTAAGTCATCACGATGGCGTTGGTCCCCATCTTTTTGAACCCAACTTTCTTGAGGCTGACTGGCACCCCCTCTTTTACTTGCTGCTTGCTGTTTTGAAATCGCACCTACCTCCTCAAATGTTTCAGAGAGGGGCTTTAATTGAAAACTTATAGTACTAAAATTCTGAGGTAAAAGGCTAGTATCCAAAGATGGTTTGATAGAATTTTTCCCACTTATAATAACTGGTTCGTATTGTTTAAATTCTCGATTGTATTCTTCTGTTTCACCGGAATGATAGCTGGCAATGGAATATTCAGATTTATCCATGGACAGGATTCTCATTTCTACTTTTGCTTCACCCGTAATTAACAATTCTAAATCTTTGGCAGCCGCAAATGATAAATCAATCATTCGATTATAAGCAAAAGGACCTCGGTCATTTATTTTAACCACAGCGGTACGATTGTTGGTGGTGTTAACAACCTCTACTATAGTATTGAAAGGCAAGTTGCGATGAGCTGCTGTGTACGCTTCACGATAATAGACTTCCCCACTTGAAGTGCGGCGACCATGAAATTTGTCTGCGTAATAGGAAGCTTTCCCATAAAATTTTTCCCCAACCTGAGCCTTTAAATTTACCACAACATTAAAAAATAAAACAATTAATAGTGTTGGTTTTGCTATTATCATGCAGTCTGTGGGGTTTTGATAGTTAAGGAATGCGTTTTTATCAATTAAGGAAAAATACAAAAAAGGAGATGGGACATCATTCCAATCATGAACTTGTCGAATCTCCTTTTATAAAGGAATTTTATTCAAGTTTTTACTTCAACTCACTCGCTTTTATTTCTCTTGTCCATTTTTGTTCTCCTTTTGAATCAAAAATGCTAATTTTTAATACTCTATCCGACAAAGTTCCTGTTACTTCACAGAGGGCAAAATTTCTTTCTGTAAATAATGTTCCTTCCACAATGGGCGAATTTTCTTCCGCTTTTATGGGTTTGGCAGGCCCTGCTGTGAAAGGCGAGACCGTCAAATCATATAAAGGATAATTTTCTCCTGAACGGTCTAATTTTTGAAGTACCGTATGATGACGATCGCCCGTAACAAACATCACGCCTTTGATTTTTGCATCCGTAATTCGCTTCAATAATTCAGCTCTTTCAGTTTCATAATTTGCCATTGTTTCAAAAACTTTCGCAGGATTCACAATTTGTCCACCCGATACGATTATTTTAAAAGTGGCAGGACTGCTTGTTAGGGCATCAATTAACCAATTCAATTGTTTTTTTCCGAAAAAATCACGGTTGGGATTATGGTCATCATCAGGCGCTCTAAACCAACGGTCGTCCATCATAAAAAACTGAACATCGCCCCACTGGAAAGTGCCTGTACAACCTTCATCCTTAAAAATAAAGTTTGGATTAGCCCAAAATAACTTAAACATTTCGAGTGCCATATCTTTATTGCCAAAAGAGCGGTCGGAATCATTGTTCGCAAAATCATGGTCATCCCAGATAGCGTAATGATGCGTACTTCCCAACAATGGCTGCATTTCTGGCACATTACGTGAATGCGTATTTCGGTGAATCATTCCCGTACGAGTCCCCCAATCTGCCTCACGATAATAGAGATTATCACCGCCCCAAACCATAAAATCGGGCTTTTTATCGAAAATAGATTTGAAAATTTCATTATGCGCACCGTAGCCATTGCCTGGTCGGTCGGTTTCCGATTCATTTACATAATTACAACTTCCCAAAGCAAATTTAAAGTTGGGAGGGTCTTTTCTGTATTGCCAAAGCTCTTGTGTTTGGAAAGCCAACGGATAATTACGAGGAATAACTTTATTATTCAACAATACTTCGTAAGTATATTTTTTACCCATCGTCACTTGGTCGCAAACAATTTTTGCAGTAAAGCCATCCTTTTTTGTCGTCAGAACTTCTTCCGTAGTCATCTTTTTAGCAGGTGCGCCTTGTTCCCAATACACAAATTTTACTTTGGCCGATTTTTCGGTTTGTACCCACAGCATAACCTCCTTCATCTCGGAATAACCAACCATTGGGCCATTTTTGATTTGAGCATTGGTGAAAGTCGCTTGTACGAATAAGAGGAGGATTAATAGTTTTTTCATTTGGAAATATTCAGTTTATTGACACAGTTTAATTGTTGGATTGGGCGTATCTTTGCAAAAAAATCAAGAAATAAATGTCATATTACCACATTCAATCCATTCCACTGACCGATTTAGCAAAACAATTTGGCACGCCTTTGTACGTCTATGACGCTAACAAAATTATCGAAAAAATCTCCATTCTACGTGATTCTTTCAAGAATGTTAATCTAAAGATAAAATACGCTTGCAAAGCAAATACCAATTTGGCGATTTTGAAATTGATGCGTAAACACGGTGTGGAAATTGACGTTGTCTCGCCCGAGGAATTACGCTTGGCATTGATGGCGGGTTTTGAAGGTTCACAAATCACTTTTACCCCCAGTGGTGTATCGTTTGATGAAATCGAATTGGCGGCAGAATTGGGTACTAGAATTAATTTAGATAATCTTGACGTGCTCGAAAAATTTGGACAACGTTATGGCAATTCAAAAGGAGCATTGATTCGCTTGAAACCGCACGTTTTTGGGGGTGGAAATGAAAAAATTATGACCGCTCATCCAGAATCTAAGTTCGGAATTTCAATTCATCAAAAAGAAGAAATTTTGGCCATTGTTGAGAAATACGATATGAAAATTATCGGTTTGCATCAACACACGGGTTCAGATGTGAAAGATGCAGATGCTTTCACCAAAGCGACTTCGGCAATTTTAGCAATGGCTTTCAGCTTTAAAGATTTAGAAATCATTGACTTAGGTGGAGGATTTAAAGTTTCCTATCAAGAAGGGGATGTAGTGACCGATATGGTAAAAGTCGGCGAAACATTAACGAATGCTTTTCTTGATTTCGCTGAAAAATACGGTCGTGAATTGCAATTATGGTTCGAACCGGGCAAGTTTTTGGTCAGTGAAGCGGGTACATTCTTGACTACCGCAAATGTGGTAAAATATGATCCAATCAAGACATTTGTCGGTGTAAACTCGGGATTAAACCACTTGGGCAGACCGATGATGTATGGTGCCTATCACGAGATTTTTAATGCCTCAAATCAGGACAAATCTGAGCAAAACGATTACAGAGTGGTGGGATATATTTGCGAAACGGATACTTTTTCATGGACACCAGAAGGCAACCAAGGCGAACGATTGATGAATAAAGTAACAGCTGGAGACATTATTGCCATGAAAAATGCGGGTGCTTATTGTTTCTCAATGGCTTCTCAATATAATTCGAGGTTATTGCCAGCGGAGGTTTTGGTAATTAACGGCGAAGCAAAATTGATTCGTAGACGAGACTCTTTTGAAGATATTGTTAGAAATTTGGTGGATGTAGCAATATAAAATTTGAACTCCAGTGTATATTTTGAGG
>Ga0114959_10000952_pt1 | contig 26666 bp, 27 predicted proteins | sample C_130625_EF_Meta_FD_87317 | JGI IMG/M metagenome (GOLD analysis project Ga0114959, IMG submission 87317) | Freshwater microbial communities from Lake Croche, Canada to study carbon cycling - C_130625_EF_MetaG | ecosystem: Environmental > Aquatic > Freshwater > Lake | place: Lake Croche, Canada... | reverse complement strand
TCGTGTTTTTTTGTGTTTGATCTATAATTTTTATAGTCATATTTTGACTGACAATAAATATTTTTTTTATTCCATAAGTCTCCATAGTGTTCTACTTTTTTATGTTTTTGATGTTCATTAAAGTAGTCTGTATAATTTTCTAAAATAAGATTTGTGTTATGATACACATATTTATTAACACCTTTATCGTTTAATTTTTCGATATGAAATAACTTAAAAGCATTCTTTTCGTTTTGTGTAAAAAAAGTTCCTAGTAGTGCAGGACCGGTGGGATGGAGACAAGTTGGTCCGTAATACTTATTTTTTACGTTCAAAACAATTTGATTTACACATTTCAATAAAATTTCATTTTTTGGAAGAGTTATCATTACTGCATTGTAGACACCGCTAATTAAGTAGTCCCTAGCAAAATATTCATCTTCTGTTAGTGTAATAAGCTTAAAGTTGTTTACGCAGTGAAATTTTATATCTAGATAAATACCCCCGTATATGTACAAAACACAATATCTCCATAAGTCGGCTTTATAAGCCCCTGGAAGTAAACTATCGAAAGCCTTCAAAACATCGAGTTCAAAATTATCCTGGATAAATTCTCGACACTCTTCGTCGTCAAACAGAAAGTGATTAAATTCAGGATTTTGTTTTTTAAGTAGTTCTACACTTTCTCTCATTTTTGGAGGTAAATCTTTCGTGTACCATGTTTGAAAAATATTTTTCGGAATTATTGAATTAAACGCATATATATTTCTTTGTATCCATAACTTACCATAAGGCTCACTTTTCTGAAATAATTTTTGTTCTTCTCTATATTCTTTGTATCTTTTGAGAATACCCTGCTTGTTAAGTAAAATAAGTTCTTTATCTTTCTCCTCGTCTCGGTGAAAACTTAACTCTAAATTAAGTCTTTATTCCGATGTAAAGTAACTTCCCAGAAGTCCGGGACCCGTTATGAAAAGATCTCTTTCTCCGTAGTATTTATTTTTAACATTTGAAATAATTTGATAAATGCATTTCAATAGTATTTCATTTTTTGGAAGGACCGCGATTAACCCATTATAAAGACAACCCTCGGGTCGATCTCTAGAAAAATTTTCTTCTTCTGTTAAAGCAATTAATTTGAATCCATTAATACAATGAAATTTTATATCTAGATAAATACCACCATATATGTATAAAACGCAATATCTCCATAAGTCGGCTTTATATGCTCCTGGTATTAAACTATCAAATGCGTGTAAAACATCAGAAGAGAAATTGTCTTGAATAAATTCTCTACAATCATCATCATCAAATAAAAAATGTCGGAATTCTGGATTCTGTTGCTTTAAAAGCTCCATATTTTCTTTCATTTTTAATGGTAGTTCTTTTGTGCACCACGTTTGAAAAATATTTTTTGGAATAATTGAGTTGTATTTTTCTTTTATGGGAAAACTATCGATAAGATATTCTTTACTAATTTTGTTTAAAATATAGTCTCTATATTCTTCAGATTCGTGGATGTTTTTAACTATTTCAAAAATATCTTCTTCTTTCTCTGTATTATTGTAGTAGGTATAAATTCCTGAATCGTCTATTTCGCGATTCAAGTGATCTTTATAAATATTAGTTAACAGCTCTATTTTAGAGTTTCTGAAATGGTTAGAAATTTTGCTTGAAACATTTGATTTAAATTCTTCTGATTGATGAATCTCATCTATCATTTTTAAAATTCCATCTTCACTTTCAGTGCAGTCATAATACGAGCATATTCCCGACTCGTCAACATCTCTATTTAAAAAATCATTGTATATTCTATTTATTATTTTTGTTTTTACATCACTTTCAATTATACTATTGAAGTGATGTTTTTTTAAAATGTCTTCGCTCATTCTATAATAAAAAAATATTAAAAATTTATTGATTTGCCTTAATTTACAAAAAAAAGAAATATAATTTTTTGACTAGATACTTTCATAAATATTATTTTTTTTTAAAATTGAAACAAAATATAACGCGTGATGAAAAGTAACTTAAAATAAAATATGAAACTTATATTTACTCGCTATCTTTATTTGAAAGATGAAGTGGAAATATCGCTTCTTATGTCAATTTTGAACAAGACAATTGATTCTCTATTTTGGAGTTTTGAGTTATATTTCTCAGGATTTGAAAATGAACTTTTTGAATTATTTTTCAAAGTATACTATGAGTTTTATGCTTTGACGAATCCTTCTTTTGAAAAATTTCTGGTTAAAAACTTCGCTAATTTTTGCAAAGGCTCTAGTGAAGAAAAAAAATGTATTGTAGTTGAAGTAATAAACAACTTTATGATACGCAAACATACACTTGACGTTTTCATGTTGAGACAAGTTATTTCAAATTTTCAAATAGACTTGGATGGTGACTTGGAGATGTGGTTAGAAAATAGATCGTATGAAAAAATTGCCTGTTTTATATTAGAAATTGCAAAAGAGGATAATTTAACCGAACTTTTAATAAAGTTTATTGATTATTTTCTAAAAAAAGGTGTTAAATTAAAGAGGGCGAAAATTTTGTCCTACTTTAAAAGTAATCCATATGTAAATTATAGAATTATTTTGCTTTCAAAGATAATGCATTTTTATGCATTATTTTCGTGTTTAAAAATGGGAAAAAAACTATTTATAAGCGCAGATCAAGAAGATACAAGTATCTATGAGACAATTTATAACGGAGAATTAACAACTTTCAGACCATATAAAATATTACCTATTGCTTGTATTTATGGTACAAACGATCATTCTTGTTTAAGTCTCTTCAAGCTTAGAAGAGATGATTATGAAATTAAAAAAGAATATTATTTCAATTGGGAATATCATGCTTACTCATGTCCAATTTGGAAAACACGTTTCGAAAAATATGGGGGAGTTCTAGATCATGAAAACAAGAATGTGAAATTTGCTGATGATGAACTATTCGAAGATTTCTACGATGAATATAGTTATGAGCCCGATGAGCAAAAAATATCTATCAAAGAAAAAAATATTCCGACGATAGTATTCGATAAAACGTGTAAAAATTTTTATGAAACATACAAAAATTTTGACTTGTACGTGGTAGACGATGAATATTTTAATGAATTGGATAAGTTTGTTCTATAGTTATTAAATCGATGACTCAGAAAATCCAGGTACTAGACCGGGTTCTGATTTTTTACTAATTATTGCCGGATTTTCATAAGCTATCTTTAATTCGAGAGCAAATACAAAAGGCGTTCCGTTTAGTTGTGTTATAAAACCATTTGGATCATAAAAGGTTGCAGTTAATTTTTTCAAGTTAACTGGTCCGCTATAATTTCTAGTTTTAAAAATGAAATTTGCTCCGCTATCCAAACTTGAAGTAAATGCTGCAGAAGTTATCGGAACTAGAGCTAGTATATTTTTGTCGAGTACACTATTGAAAAAAATTCCAGTTACTTCATCTATTCTATTTTTAGTGTGGTCGTCTAGTGAAAAGTAAACATAGTTAATAATGTTACTGCTGTATATTGATAAACTTGTATAAGAATTTCCCCCGCTATTAATGATATTACGAAATCCCATAGTATAACCAAGACTTCTGTATTGAAGTGCATTATTTTCAAAATCTCGTGTAAATGTAGTAAATGCAGGATCTTGTGCATTATCCTGTAAGCCAGAAACACAAACAGAAGAAGCATTTGAAGTCCACGTAGGTTTATCAAAAACCATTGTAAAGTTAGAAGAAAAATTATTGTTACCATTCAATGTTTTGCTGTAGGCCAGAGATAAAGGGTATTGTGTAGTTAATGGGTTTAAGTTATTTTCTATTGTTGTTTGATAAGAGTTTGGGTTTATACTTACTGAATATCTAGGTTGACTAAAAATTGACGTGGTAGAACTATCTGTCCCAGTTATAGGATAACCTAGTGCAAGATTTATTTGCGTTGCTAACACTGGAGGAAATGCTGTAGAGCTATAAGTTCCAGGCGGAAGTCTTATTGTAGCATTGTTTCCGTCTAGAGATGTTGTATTCGGGTTACCATTTAAGTCTGTGCTGTTTGTATAGTTTTCTTGTATATACATTAGATTGTTACCTTTATAATCTGAGAAAGCGAGCTCTACATTTGGATATTGCAGAGCTGCTAAGGTTAGTCCAACAACATTTTTAATGTTGTCCGGTAAAGTGAATGTGTAGCTATTAGAACCGCTCGAGCTTGTTCCGCTATCGCTATAAAGAGAATTTAAAACAATTAGTCTTGTTCTGTATGCAAATTCTGCCGGATTAACATATTTATCAGAATAGCTGTTTATTTCTTGAACAAAGTGTGGAGAACTAGAAGCCATCAAATTTGCATTTTTTTTCTCATTCAACTTTAGTATGCTCGATTCTAAAGTTGTGCTATACTTTGCAAGCGTGGTTTCCTTTGCCTGATTTATAAAACTTTGAAGTTTGTGTTTAGCGATGGGATCGTATTTTATATTATCTGATGACAACATTATAGCTGTAAGTTCGTCTATTTTTTTATTTGCGCTTTCATGTGTATCGTTATCATTTAATGCAAAAAAATTTTTGAGAGCATTTATACTATAGTTATTTATGTCCAAGTCAAAATTAGACATTCTTATTTATATATTAAACATTATATTTTATATATTTAACACGAAATAAAAATTGAATCTGTTTAAATATAAATTTACAATAGCACATATATTTATAAGAATGGTCAAGAACGTTAAAGGTGGAAGTGGTCATAAAAGCCAAGCTAGAAAGTTTACGGGGGATTCTTCCAATACAAAACAAAGTAGCAAATTGCGAGTTGTTCAAGAGGACGGAGAAATTTATGCGCAGATAAAAAAAAATTATGGAAATGGCATGTGTGATGCACTATGCATAGATAATGTTTCACGTTTATGTGTTATTCGTGGAAAATTTCGAGGAAGAGGTAAAAGAGATAATACAATTCGTGTCGGATCTTGGATCCTTGCCGGAAAAAGAGAGTGGGAATCTGAGAAAAAAGATGAAAAACAAAAATGTGACTTATTAGAAGTATATTCTGATCTTGATATCGAAAGACTTAAAAAAAGTGTTCATGAGAATTGGAAAATATTCGCGACTATGGATGCGGTTAAATCTACACCTGATGAAGACTTTATTGAATTTTCAAATTCAAACGATGATGAATATAATAGAATTAAGCAAACCTTAGAGCATGAGCACTCTGAAAAAATTTCATTCGATACTATTGTAGAAGAAGATGATGAAATTTGTATTGATGATATTTGAACTATGGAATATACCCGTCATTTTCCAAATTCATTCTTAAAAAATCAAAATACGCCTCTCCATTTACTCTCGTCTGAGGTTCATTTACTAAATAACTTGGTAAAATAAAAAAATTATTAGATAGGTTGTTATTATTTTGTTCTGGTGCTGAAGAATCTTCATCTTTTAATTCGACACATTCAAATTTAAATCTACAAACAGGACATTCACCTTTTTCTTTTGTTAGCCAATTTATTATTGCATCACTATTGAAACAATGACTACAAGGAAGCTGTATTACGTCAGAATTATCATCAAAAAATTCTTGTGTTATGATGCATTTATCATTATTATTTTTTTCCAAAATATCTTTGTATTTTATTGTTAACAGATTTTTCCGAACTTCTTCTACTATGACACATTTTACAGGATTTTTATCATTTAAGCTTTGGTGTAATGTATTTTCTAAATATGAATTTGGATTTTGATTTTCAAGGTCTAGCATTATATTTGCCATCATATTTACTAAAAAATCATGCTCAATATATGGGAAATCATTATCATATCCATGATCCGGATCATTTGTAACTGGGGTTATTGTATTATTTTGAGACATTTCTATAGTATACTATTCTATTTTTAAGTGAATTGATGCGATTTTTTTATTAACAATATTGAAATAAAAAAATTTTGATCTATGCTACCCGGTGCTATCTCCTGTAAAAATATATAAGGTTAAAGATAATTTGCATAAGCAAAAAAGTTTCGTACAAAAAGTTATGTTTGCTGTTAGGAGATATACTTACTATGATAAATTCTTTAAATACTTTAAAAAATTGAATCAAAATAATCAAAAAAAATATCCATCAAAAATAAAAATGTCGACATTTTATAGTGCATCTAAAAATAATATGTCAAATAGCAAACAAAAAACCGCAAATAATTTTAGGAAAAAAAATCAAGAATTCGAAATTCTTGAAAAGGATTTTCCTTCTCTCGTGTCAGATGTTTCTAATAAGGAAGAAAATATATTGGATTACAAAGCAGCAGTAATATATGAAAATTCATCAGTACAAACTGAAAAAAATGAACTTTCAAAAGGATGGGTTAGGATATATTTTGAGGATGGCGAATCCGGAAAAATAACCCAGGAATATAATGAAAACTCTCTTGAAGATGAAGAATCGTTCCATTTTCAAACTCTTTGCGCTCTAGATAAATTGCATGATAGTTGGGAAAGTTATAGAAATAATTATAATATTTTATATGGTGAAAATGCGTATGAAAAAATATATAGCAATTATTTTGATATGTACTATATATCAGACATTGAGTCTGATGACGAAGAATAATTTCTGTGTTTTGAAAATAAGTATGAGTTTGAATATATATTGTATTTTATTTGTACTATATAATCATGGATGAAGCGCAAGATTTAGATGAAATTTGGATTAAAGATTTTGAAGAAAATGATAAAAACTATGAAATTTTTTATTCTGACGATATCTATTATGTAAAGATACATTGCATATATATTGATAAGGTAAGTAATATTTCTCAGGTAAAAGAAGAAAAAATTTTTTTACTAAATCCAAATTGTATTTCGAGAGAAGAAATATTGTCAATTCTTAAAAGAAATTCAATACAAAATAGTGTAAAATATTCTGTCATGTCGATATTAAAATATAATATTGATATTGAGCCTTTAGATATTAAAAATTTTTTAGAAGAAAAAGAAGATTCATCATATTCTTTTTTAACTCCTATAAAAAATATAGATGCTATAACATTTAAAAAAACAATATCGATGTTTCACGACTTGAATAATCTTTTTGTCATATTTTATGAAAAAGATAAAACTCATATGATAACGCGTGAAAATATAACCAAAAAGGTATACATTTCACATGGTAATAAAAAAACAATTCGAAAAAACTTATAATCCGTTTTTCATAAAATTGAAAAGGCTTAAAGAAAAGCGATTATGATAAGCTAATCATGTCAGCACTCGTAAGCGCAATTGACAAGCACAATGCCTCGCAAGTTGGAGAGAATGGTCATCAAGAATATAGTTGGTCCAGTGATGTTAGAGAAAAGGTTCTGCAACTAAGTTTTCAGCTTACTCGGACCCAGGATATAAGCGAACTTGAATCTCAACTACGTTCTATTCTCACCATTCTTACTAATCCAACTTCTGTTGCTGTCGAAGCGGTTTACAAAGAGTTACTTATTACACTTTATAAAATGATTGGTCACACACGTGATATTATTGATGGAAAAGGCGAGTGTCTCTTGACATATATGATGATTTATACTTGGTATGATTTCTATCCAGAGTTGTCTACATTTGCTCTATTGACATGTGTCTTGCCTGATTTTGACGTGGAAACTAGATCTTACAAGAAAATCCATCCATACGGATCTTGGAAGGATATAAAATATTTTTGCAATTTTTGCAAGAAGCGCGGAATATCTGTTGATCATCCAATTATGACTTATGCTTTTATGCTAATTGATGCTCAGTTAAATCTTGATAAGGAGGCTTATGATGAAAAGCGGTTTGAAGATATAAGTTTACTTTGTAAGTGGATTGCTCGCGAAACATCAGAAAAGTTTGGCTGGATTTATGATTCTCTCTCCAGTTATCATTTCACCCATTATTTAAAAACTGCTAAAAATCCAGAATCTATGAGAAAAGCTAGGAACAAGGCTAAGATGGATTATCGAAAGCTTATTGCGTCAATTAATCGCTCACTTGAAACTATCCAGATAAGCCAATGCTCGGGTGAATGGTCTCATATTAATTTTGACAGAACTACATCAATCTCTTTTGTGAAGCAAAAAAAGGCTTTCTTAAACTTGAAAAAAGATGGAAGTCAAAGAAGTGATCTTGAAGATCGTATAAAGTGTGCAGATAATTTTAAAGATCACGTTGGTAAAGCAGTTAGAGGCGAAAAGGAGATAAAAGGAAAGCGCGTCGGCCTGCATACTTTTACTGAGCAAGCATTTCAACTTTTATCTCAAAATAAAAATTCAGGAACTCAGACTGAAATTGATCTTTTAAATTCTCAATGGAAGGATAATTCTTCTCAAAATGGACAACTCCAGAATTTTGTCGCTATGGTAGATACATCTGGTTCTATGATCGGCGATCCTTTGAATGCTGCAATTGCTCTTGGTTATAGAGTTGCGGAAAAGTCCACCATCGGAAAGCGCGTTATGACATTCAGTTGCTGTCCTACGTGGGTAAACTTAGATCAATGTGATAATTTTGTTAATGCGGTTGATGAACTTCGCAAAGCAATTCGCAAATGAATACAAATTTTTATAATGCACTCAATCTTATGTTAGATGCATGCGTTCAAGAGAAGTTTTCTCCAGAGGTTGTCGCTTCAATGGTCCTTGCAGTATTTTCAGATATGCAAATTGATGATGCAGGTAGCGAAGATATTGGCGCGCTTTATACTATTATGGAAAAGAAATATGCTGATGCCGGTATTCGAGCCATAGGAAAACCTTATATTCCGCCTCATATCTTATTCTGGAATCTTAGATCTACAAATGGATTTCCGTCACTTTCTACACATAAAAATGTTTCGATGATGTCTGGATTCAGCCCTCTTCTTTTAAACCTGTTTTGTGAAAAAGGTCTCGATGCATTTCTATCATGCACGCCTTGGTCAATGTTGGTTGAAAGTCTTGGTAATCCAAGGTATAAGCGTCTAGAAGATATTGCGTTAAAAATGATCTAACAAACTTTCAAAACCAAAAAAATTGAAATTTTATAAAAACATTTTTTTTAAACAAAGATCAAATGCATTTCTTAGTTACCACAAGATTTAATAATACAACATGGCGTGAAAATGTAGATTTTCGAGAAAAGTATAATTATAAGGGTTGTATTTATGGTTCTCCTAGTCAACTTTCAGATAAAATTGAAAAAAATGCAGTTCTCTTTGTAATTGAAATGAACAATTCTACAGATAAAATCGAAGGTATAGGCGTAGTAAGAAATATAAATAGGCACGATAAATATTATTCTATCTATCAATCAGGAAATTTTAATCGCTACACCTTTACTGGAAAGTATAGAATAAGTCGTCAAGAATTGATAGAGTTAAACTTTAATCTAGTAAAAATTCTTGATCTTGTTCTGTTTAAGGGCAAGTCTCATTCAAAGAGAAGCGACTCGATTACTTTGTTTCCGGTTAAAATACAAAGACAGGTCTTTGATGAAATCGATATTTCAAAAGAGATCAAAGATATTTTCGTTAAAAAATTTACTCTTTTAGAAAAAGAGTAATAAAAACTATTTATATTCATATACATCATATGACATCTAAAGATACAAATATAAATGATTTTACAATTGCTGAGTTACTTACTATATTAGATTTGGACCAGGTTGATTCTGATAAGATAATTAAAAAAACAAATCAATACATTGACAAATTTACCAAAGAAAATAATACAGATATGATCATTTTTTTTCAAAAAATGCAGGATGTTTTACTCAGTTATTCTGATCAATTGGAAACATCCGATGATCCAGCTAGTTTAGAGTCGTCAAAAAAACAGACGAATAGTTGGATACAAAACCAATACCTCACGCAAGAGAATCAGTTACAAAATGATAAAATTACAGATAGAAAACAGGCGATTGATGTATATAGTGACGTTCACGTTCCTATGAAGCAGAAGCAACTAGGGGTCGCAAATAATTTTGTTGTTGATGTTGCTCAAGATACGTTGAATCCAAATTTAAAAAACTCTACAAATCGTTTGATTAACTTGGATAGCCAATTTCGCCAGTCCACAGGAAATGAGGAATCATCAACAGATTATTCGTGTGATCTTTCTGATCCACTTACTAACGTTTTGTCGCTTCGGCTTTATTCTTTTCAAATTCCGTATACATGGTATGTTATAGACTATTGCTACGGAAATACTTCTTTATGGATAAGCGACGCGACAAAAACTACAAATATTCAAGTACAAGTAACCCCAGGAAACTATTCTTCTAGCGAGTTTATATCAGAACTAGCGCGAGCATTCACGAGTTCTGGATTTATTGGTGTTACTAGTTCTGAAATAAATTCTTCTGCTTCAATATACTATAGCCCAACAAATGGTAAAATTACTCTTAATCTTTATGGAATTATAGGAACTTCATTTACAATTGATGAAACGTCTATTATTACTTTTTTTGATTATACTGCTAGACTGAAAGAAAAAAATCCGAATGGTGTAATATCTCAGTGTTATATTAATCAAACTCTTGGCTGGATTATGGGTTATCGTTTACCATACATAAATGTAAGTCAAACAGGAAACATTTCCCCTGCAGTGGTCGACTTAAACGGAACACGATATTTAATCATTGCAATTGATGACTATAATCAAAATCATATCAATAATGGCCTAGTTTCCATTACAGAGTTGTCAAAAACTTTGAAAATGCCTACTTATTATTCTCCAGACTTACCTTATACGATAGTAAATCCTTCTTCAAATCTGCAGTCTAATATTAATAGCATAAATGCTGATGCTGTTCTCAATCCAACTGGATCTATTCAGTTAGATGCGGGAGATTTATTGATGGATAAACTAAACGCAAACTTCAAAAAATATCCTCAGGTTTTGCCGAGTGCTCCTAGAACTCTTACGCAGTCGCAGATTTATACTATAAATCAGATTATAAAAAATAATGATAATAATTCCAACTTCAGAACTATGGCTCCTACAACAACAGATGTTTTTGCAGTTATTCCTGTAAAAATAAATATGCCTGTGGGAAGACTTTATGTAGAGTTCAGTGGTTCTCTTCAGGATAATAAACGGACTTATTTTGGCCCGGTGAATATAGATCGTCTCCGAGTTAGGCTACTGGATGATAAAGGAAATGTTATAGACTTGCATGGATCTGAATGGTCAATTACAATAATAAGTGAAAACTTGTATCAGTATTAGTTGTATTTTTGATAAAATATTTATTTATATTAAACAAGTATGAAGATTTTTGATTATATTGGATACTTTGGACCACAAATACTTTTACTCTTTTCTATTTATTTCTTACGAAATAAATCTACACTTTTATACATTTATTTACTTGGCATGTTTATAAATAGCCTTGTAAACTATGTTTTAAAGGGATTGATAAAAGAGCCAAGACCTTCTGAAGATGTGCATATTTTCAATGCTGAACTCAATAACTCAAAAGTAAATGAGAGAAGGATAGGGTTTGACAGGTTTGGCATGCCATCCGGTCACTCTCAGTCTGTTTTTTTCTCTCTCGTGTTTATTCATTTAGCATTGAAAAATGTACGCGTTTCTTTATTCTATTTGTTTATTTGTTTGACTACGCTTTATCAACGTATAGCATACAATAATCATACTATTACGCAGATTATTGTTGGTTCGGTTACAGGATCCATGATCTCTTTTGTATTTTTTAAATATGCAAGGCATCTTTTGAAGGGGGTTCTAAAAGAAAAATCGGATGATAATGCACCAGTTTGATTTGTATAAATAAGAATTCTCTCTAGTATATATAGAGCAATGTCAATGAAGCCGATTGAAGCTTCAGCCGAAGAAATTACGAATTCTATTTTTACACAGATTGAGAGAAGAACAGATGAAGATAAAATTATAGATACTATTAATGAAAATGTTGGGCTTATTGATTTTACAAAAAAATTTGGTATGTTAAAAGAGACCCTTTTAATATCGGCATTAATCAATAATTTAGAAAAGGTTGCGTTCAGATTTATTGAGCTGGCAAAAATAATAAGAGGGATAAATTTAGATGTCGATTATAAGAATGAAATTGGAGAATATGCACTTTTACTTGCATGCAAGAAAAAGCTAATTAGAGTTTCCCTAGGGTTACTTGGCCTAGGTTCAAAAATGTGTGATCCGGATGCTGAAAGTTTTACACCTTTAATGTACGCAGCTGTTGATGTTAATATGTATCCAGTAGTTGAAAGTATTCTAAAAAGTAATGCATGTAATATTGACTATACAAATGAATCTGAAGAAAATGCCCTACGCCTCTCTTTGATGGTTGGTAACCCTAAAGTTAGTAAGCTATTATTGGACTACTATCTTAAAAATAATCCAAATAGTGAAGTATTTTTGCAAATGGTGAAAGAAATATGTGAAAATCCCGATGTCATTAATGATATTAAAGAAATTTATCCTGGTCCGCAAAATGAAGATTTTATTAAAAGAATTTGTGGAACTATTGTTCAGGCTCAAGCGCAACTGGTAAATCCCGTTATAGAAAATAACGATAATGATATTCAAGTAGGAAAAAATGCTCCTGCTTCTATGGAGTCCGAATTTTTAAAAGAAGCATCAGAAATACCAATAGCGCACGGAGAAATGATTCCAGGAGATACAGGATTTAATGCTGAAGATCCTCATGAAAGAGGCGTATCCCTACCCAAAAGACTTGGCGGAAAGAGTAAAAAAAGGAAAGGAAGGCAAACAAGAAAAAATAAGAAGAAAGTCACCAGAAAGAATAAACGAAAGAAACGTTAAAAGATTTTCTCCTCATATTGTAGTTCGTATGGATGCAAAATCATTATTGAATAATTTAAAACAAAACCCGAGTTTTGGAAGTATTTCGCACGATGAACTTGTATTTGACACGCTCAAGTCATCATCAACTATGTTACAAAGTAACGAACCCAAAGTTTTAATATTATGCGGTCCTCCAGGTTCCGGTAAGTCGACCATTAAAAATTATTTATTGATAGAAAAAGACATAACTGATTATGTCAATATAGACCCTGATGAAATTAGAACCATATTGATGAGTCAAGGTATAACCTCTCCAGATGATAAAACTATGTCTGGAATTACGAATGCATTCAATAAAAGAATATGCGATGAGGCTCAAAAACAGCGTTTCAATATTGTCTTTGATACTACTGGGCAAAATTTTAGAGCTGTCGCCGATTTATTGCGCAATTCTTGCGAAGCTCTTTACAAAACATATTTTGCCATTGTTTACGCTTCACTCGAAACTTGTATTTCGCGAATCAATAGTCGTAACGCGCGTTTGGCGGAAACTGGATCGTCTCGTATTCAACTGCCTATTGAAGTAGCCAAATCTATTTATAACAAATTTATGCGAGACAAAGGAACTGCGGCTATGTTTTTATTAGATTATCCTCTTCGGGCGGATGAAATAATATTATACGACAATAATAGTAATGGAGCTAAACCATTGCTTCTTTATCAAAAACTTCAAAATGAAGTGACATACTCATCCGATTTTCCCAATTTTTATAATATGACTTTGAGAAAAACTGCGCCTTACATTGTAAAAAAAAGAAGCGGAGGAAAAACAAAAAGAATTCGAAGGAAAAAATACAAAAAAACAAGAAGATGTAAAAAAAAATTGAATTGATTTATTTAGAAAATAATAAACTTAAAATGTATCATGTCACCTGAAACAGAATTTACTCATATTCTAGATATAAAAATCATCCATCTTTCAGATGGTAATATTGTCCGAAATAAAGATCTTTTGAAACAAATCAAAAGATATTTATTAAATCAAAAGTTTCCCCACGTTCTCCGCTGCGTTCCAAACGAAAACGACCTTTCAATTCTCGGTTGGAGAAAAAATTTAAGTTGGAAACGAAAGAAATGGCCGTCTCCTTATGATAAGTTTATTGGAGATCTTGTTACAAACTCACCGCATAATTCAGACTTATTAGTTCAAGAAGATGTTACAATACGAATGAAGTACATTTTGGAAGAGTTGAGAGAAAAATTTAACTATTGGAAAGAATTCGATATAATTTTTAATATTAGCAAGCCTCTCAGTATCGTAAAACCATTGCATTGTTTTTCAGAAATTTTATCTTCTGAAGAAACTTAAAGAAAAGCACTAAAAATAATGCACTTCAGTAACTCCTGTAGTATAAAAGCATCTGATATCCGTGTGTAAAGTTCCAGCGTAAAGGTGTTCCATCCATATTATTCGACCCTTCAAAACTCCATTCAAAATCTGAGTTGATGTATTTTTTCCATTCCATAGGTACAATTCTGTGAAAACTCATTCCATCATATCCCATTTCTTTTCTTTCGCACGTAATAGTCGCACAAAAATGTTGTCTTTGTTTATCTCTCATAATACAACTATCTAAAACATATCTGCCTTTGTTTGAAGTAAACTCTAATGGTTTATTTTTGACAAGACCCGAGTTTCCAGGAGTCCCATCAGTTTCATCAAAGATTTCAATTACGATAATATGAGGCAGGTGTGTTTTTTTTTCTATTTCAAATTGTATTCTCTCTTTCCAATTTGAAGCACAATCATTAATGTATAACATTTCAATCGGGGTTTTCGAAGAGTCGTGATGTAAATAGTTAATAATACTATCATAGTATTTAATTGGATTTCCTGCTTCACCAACATTTCTAATATAGGGCAACTGAGTATGATATGCGTATGGTATGGCGTCATAAATATTTCTAATAATATTGTTCGTGTTCAACTCGTATGCATATTTATTTCCAGTCAATGCCGAATCAATAGCAAAGTTTAAAAGTGCAAATCCATTTTGTAATTTATTTGGTATGGTTTCTCCGTTTGCTTGCTTTCCTTCAATCATAAGCTGACGAAAATAATGGAAAAATTTCCTGCCTTTATCACTTATAAAAAGACTAGAAAACATGGTATTAAACCAACAATTTGAGTCTATTTGTTGAGGAGGAACTACATCTGAAATTTTAATGTGTTTATTTGCAGAAAGATTCTTTAATAGTATTTTTTTTGCTTCCGGTGTAAAGTATTCAAAACAAGAATTATTGAAGAATTCATTGTTTACGCCAATTTTAATGGGCTCTTTTATTTCAAACGCAGCTTGATTATTGCAATCTTGTAATTTTGAACGAGGAATAGATTGTATCGTTACAAGTTTTTTATTGAAAGTCGGCGTATAGGAAGAAAATTTTGTACCTTTTCCCATGTTTTGTCCCAAAAATTCTATATCAACTGGAGTTTCCGAAGGTATTATCTTGTATTTTTTTCTATTATTTTTATTTCTTTTTCGCGTAAGTCTAAATAATAATTTTTTTTTAATTTGTTTTTGTGTTTTCTTTTTCATATATTATTTCAAGATTATAAAATGTCTCCGTAATATATAATGGGTGCGGGAATTCTACCAACTTGTATACATAAAAATAAACTATATTTTCTCTTTGGTAAAGAAAATAAGTATGCGGACACTCCAGGTTTCGCTGAATTTGGCGGAGGACACGATAATAAAGAAAGTCATTTTGAAACTGCAGTCAGAGAAGGAACAGAAGAACTTACCGGTTTTTTAGGTTCCGAAGATGACTTGAGAAAAATTCTTAAAAAACACGGGACTTATAATATCGATTGGAAAGAATCTTATAGAACGCATATTTTTCCTATGCTTTACGACGAACATCTTCCTCATTATTACAATAATAATCAACGATTTTTACAGCGAAAACTTGAGCCAAAATTAATAAAAGACTCTAAAATATTTGAAAAAGCAGAAATAAAATGGTTCTGCGTTGATGATTTAATGAAACAAAAAAAAGAATTTCGTTCCTACTATCAAAATATTATTGATCTTATTTATGAACAAAGACATCCGATATATTCATTTATTAAAAGAGCCCGGCTACATAGCCGAAAAGGAACGAAGAGAAATAAAAGTAAAAAAAATAAAACTTTTAAAAGATATTAAAATAATATTGTTATACATTATAATGGACGACTATATTAAAGCTTATGAATACGAAAAAAATGTGAATCCTCTACTGAATTCTATACCAATAGTGAAAAAAAATATAAGTGATTGTGAATACGGGATTACTTTTATTGATGCATCGGAAACCTACAATATAGATTACAAAGCTACATCGCCTAACCTACTTGCAAGTTTCATAAGAGTTTCTGAAAAAAATGAAATAAATTTTTCGGGTGGTGAAGATTTTGCAAACGGAACATCACATCTATTTTTTGTAATGCAGGGAAACTGCAATTTTCTATTTGATTATGAAACATTTGAATTATCTTCCGGGAGTATTTTGATATGCCCGGTTTTTCATTCCCTTGCTATTAAAAATAACGGATCCGAAGATCTACAAATTTACTATATAAATGATAGCCCTTTGATGAATTATTTGGGAAGTACATCCATAAAAAAAAAATTTAGACCATCTGTTTATTCAAAGGACTTTTTGTTGACAAACTTGGAAAAACTCTCTAATCCCGATAATAATAGAAAAGGGATTCTTTTGAGTAATAAAGATACTGAAAAAGTTGGAACAAATACGATTACGCCAGTTCTTTGGGCGCTTTATAACGAGTTGCCTCCAAATACAATTCAAAGGCCACATAAACATAATTCTGTTGCTCTTGACCTATGTATTAGTTGTAGCGATAGTGAAAATATATATACATTAATTGGAGATGAAATTGATGAAAATGGAAATATTGTAAATCCGACAAGGGTTAACTGGAATCAGGGAGAGATGTTTATTACTCCTCCTAGTTTATGGCATTCTCACAATAATGTCGGAAATACCTTTGCTTATATACTTCCGATACAAGATGCAGGATTACTTTTGTACCAAAGAATATTAGGTATTACTTTGCTTTAGATTATACGTTTTTTCAGTTACATAAAATATACCAAATATTTTATATAAATGAGTTGTTGTATATGTGGTCCAGTAAAAAATTGCGGACCATTTTTAGATAAGATATTCGAAAATATGGAAAAAATAGGGTCGGTATTTCATGATTATGAGATAGTTATTTATTACGATAAATCAAACGATGATACTTTAGAAAAATTAACATTATATCGCGCAAAGAATAAAAAAATGAAATTTTTTGTAAATTTACAGAAAACATCTCCCTATCGAACACACAATATAGCCAAGGCTAGAAATTTTTGTTTAAATTATGTAAAACAAAATATGGAAAAATATCCTTACTTTATTATGATGGATTGTGATGATGTAAATTGTAAAGAATGTGAACCAATAATTTTGAAAAAATATTTAGAACGAGATGATTGGGATGCACTTTCCTTTAACTCCACGCCAAAATATTACGATATTTGGGGATTATCGATTTATCCCTATTGTTTCAGTTATAACCATTTTGAAAATAATGTAAAATTCTATTATATTATTCAAGATTACATAACACAAAAGTTGAATAGTTTACCAGAAGGACATTTACTAGAATGTATTTCATCTTTCAATGGTTTTTCAATATACAAAACAAATATGTTTTTGAAAACATACTACGACGGAAGAATAAGAATAGATTTAATATCACCAAAAAATTTAATGCACCATAAAAATTTTTCAAATTCTGAACTTGTCTATAAGAAATATATTACTTCAGATTGTAGATATGAAGATTGTGAGCACAGGGCTTTTCACATTCAAGCGGAACAAACAAGCGGGGCAAAAATTATGATCAGTCCGGAAATTCTTTTCAGATAACAATATTTAATTTTTATTCTTTTCTATTATATATGTTGCAAATAACTAAAAATAATTTTAGGAAGCCTATTTTGAAAAATGATAAGAACAAAAAAATAATAACTAATGACGACGAAGCAAAAAATGTAGAACATCAGTTTTTTAATCGACCATATATTTTTTTAAAAACAAGTTATAAGTGTGTAATACCTTGCGATATCTATCAAACATGGTATACGAAAGATTTGCCAGAAAAAATGAGAGAACGTGTAGAACTATTAAAAAGTCAAAATCCCAAGTTTAATCATTACTTATTTGACGATAATGATTGTCGTGATTTTATTAAAGAACATTATGCTACGGATGTTCTTGATGCCTATAATAGTTTAGTTCCTGGTGCATTTAAAGCAGACTTGTGGAGATATTGTGTTCTTTTCATAAAAGGTGGCATATACATGGATATAAAATTAATTTGTGTTAATGGTTTTAAGTTGATAGAACTTACCGAGACAAATCATTTTGTTCTCGATCGACCAGAAAATTCGATATATAATGCACTAATGGTAAGTCAAAAAGGTAATATATTTCTTTATAAAGCTATACGACAAATTGTTGATAATGTAAAAGAAAAATACTATGGAAAAGGCTGTTTAGCAGTTACTGGACCGGAACTGCTGGGCGATGTGGCAATCAAAAATAGATTCAATGTAAACATTGATTTAAGGCATTATAAACGTGGTGGGTATATTATTTATAAAAATAGATTTATAGTCTCTACGGAATATCCTGAATATGATAGCGAAAGAAAAAATATGTACAATAGTGTTAATCTAAAAAGATATGATCAGTTATGGGAGGAGCGAGCAATTTATGCATAAATATTTCTGTTTTTCCATAGCACAGCATAGTGGTCCTTTATGGAGTTTTTAATTTTGTCTTTTATGTGGCCATTATAACTTTTAAGAATCGGTGATCCTTTATAAAGAATAAGTTTGTTATTTTCATCACCATTTGCTTCATGTTTTAAGTCAACTATTGGGTCGTCCGCCGAAATTATTGTTGCCAATAAACCAGGGCCAGTCGGAGATAAATAAGTATCGCCATAATATTTATTTTTCACATTATCGACAACTTTTCTTATTGCCCTGAAAAGTACTTGATTTCCTGGTTTAGAAACCATGAGAGCGTTGTATATGCAGTGACCATCTATATCTACAACCAAATGTTCACTTTCAGTTAAGTTAATGAACTTGAAACCATTTACAGGAGCATATTTCATGTCTACATAAATTCCTCCTTTAATAAAAAGAACACAATACCTCCACAAGTCTGCTTTATACGCCCCCGGTATTAAACTATCGTAAGACTGCAAGACATCAGATGCAAAGTGTTTTTGTATAAATTCACGACATTCATTATCATCGAATAAGTAATGATTAAACCTTGGATTTGCGCGTTTGATTTTTAATACTGCACTTAACATGAGAGGTGAAAGATTTTTTGTATGCCAAGTTTGAAAAATATTAAATGGAATAGTAATATTATAGTATGGTTTTGCGACAACTGGTACTGGTTTCACGTTTGTTGTTTGTATTCTTATTCTCTGAGTAGGTATACTGGTTAAGGGGTTTATATTCGCATTCGCTTTTTTTCTTGCTTGTTTTAAATAATTTATATCAATCTTTACCATTGATATATATCAAGACAATTAATAAATAAAATCGAACATAAAAAAAATTACCTTGATATTTAAGTAAATCTTTTATCTAAATATTAATATTTTTTATACTCATTCGTTTATAATGAGATGATGTTTTTTTATGACATGTTAAGTGTCCAAATGAAACAATTTTACCGCATTCACATGTTATTCTTTCTTTTTTAGATTCAAGTAGTTCATCTTTTCTTTTTTGGTAATATTTTTTTTGATATTCTGAGTACTTGTCATTATTTATTAAATTATAGTCACTTTGATAAGCTCTTTTATTTTCCATATTTTTTAGGTATCTTTCTTTGAATACATCTTTGTTACGCGAATAATATGTTTCATTTGCGGTGTTATTTTCATCTTCATCATCTTCAATAATAAAGCAAATGATTTTTTTGGAATTTTTCATTTTTTTGATTTTTATTTTCATATAATTAACCTTTATCACTTTCAATTTTTTAAAAAAATCCCGCAAATTTTTTCAGTTTTGTTTATGAAATATTTCATTTATACTTTTCAAAGACTTTTTTGAAAAAACCAAAAATGGACATTTATAAATGTCCAAATTTGACTTTCCAAAATACTTTTGACTTTTTTGAAATCAGAAATAGTAAAAATATTGAATAACATCATAATGGTAAGAAATATAATTTTACTTATAAAAAATCAAAACCATATTATTTTTTGAAAATTTAAACTTTTGCGCATAAAAGTATTTAGGGATTTTTCTGTTATCATCTTATAGATAAAAAATGATAACAGAAAATCCCTATAAAATCCCTTTTAAATTTGAATGCGCATATTGTTATTATAGATGCAATAGTAAGAAAGACTATATCAAACATTTAATGACACCAAAACATGAAAAGATAACAAATGGTAACAAAAAATCCCAAAAAATCCCTCAAGCATTTGTGTGCTCATGTGGAAAAGAATACAAATTTTTATCAGGTTTGTCTAGACACAGACAAAAATGTTACGAGCCGACTGAAAAAAAAGATCCGGTGGAAGAGAAAAAAACACATGATGATTTACTTGTTGCATTAATCAAGGAAAACCAGGAGTTTAAAAAAATGATTGTTGAACAAAATAATATTGTTATGGAACAGAATAAAAAGAATAGTCAATTAATTCTTGAGTTGGCGCAGAAACCAACAACAACAATAACCAATAATAAAAATAAATTCAATATTAATTTTTTCCTAAATGAAAAATGCAAAGATGCTATGAATATTACGGATTTTGTAGACTCGCTCAAACTTACTCTTCAAGATTTGGAAAAAACCGGAGAGGTTGGATATGTAAAAGGACTTACAAACATAATTGTAAATGGTCTGAATCAACTAGATGTACATAAAAGACCTATACATTGTAGTGATGTAAAGAGAGAAACATTATATATTAAAGATAATGATGCCTGGGAAAAAGAGAATGATGACAAGAAAAAGATAAAAAGAGCTATAAAACATATCTCAATTAGAAATGCGAAACAAATTGGCGAATGGACGAGAGAAAATAAGGGCTACAATGACTCGAGTAATAAAAAAAGTGATAAATATCTAAAGTTGATTTCAGAGGCAAATGGTGGAGAGGATGAAGAAATTAATAAAATAATATCAAATGTATCTTCACATATTGCAATAGATAAACAGATAGAATAATTTATAATAATTTATTATATAAAATGTTGAAAATGAAGTATTCCATCACCATTATGGTGATAGGTAGTTTTTTAATTCAGTATTATGCGATGAGTTTTTTGATGGTAGATGATGTAAAAAATATAAAAAATAGTTTAGGTAAATTTTATATTTCCGGAATTATGGGATTACTTATGGGTATTTTAGAAGTTGGTATGAACGATTTTTCTATGATGAAAATAAGTTTAAAGTACTATATTCCTCTATTTCTAATATTAGGGTGTTTTATAGTTGCGTATAGAATGCAATTTAATATTTTTGATAAAAACTATTTGAGAGAAATGATTGAACATCATTCTATGGCTATTTTAACAAGTACAGAAGTGTTGAATAAAACGCACGACTATGAAGTTGCAAAAATTGCAAAAAATATAATAGAAAACCAAAAAGATGAGATTAATATAATGAATAATCTTCTCTCCAAAAAAGATTCTTAGAAATCTTTATTGATATGGGAAATTAGAACTATTATTGATCTATGTATTCAGTTCCGAAAGAATTTATATAATATATGAAGAAAATTGATTAAAATATATTATATAAAGATGTAAACATATCTTGATACTAAATTTATGCCCAAGCAAAAGAAAATAAAGTTTATAATAGAAGAAGAAGTAGAGAATGTGGTTATTTGCCCTTCTGTATCAAAAGCGAATGTTTCAAACAAAAGTTTATCCAGCTGCGTATCCGGAGCCAATTCAACAAAAGAATTTTCATTTGAAAAAGAAAAAGACTACTTATCAAAATACTTGGCTAGCATCAAAGGCAAAGCGCGTGAATATAAACGAGTAACAATCTCTCCATTAAGATATGCAGGAGGTAAAAGTAATGCAGTAGGTTTTATTTTGGAGAATATTCCTAGTCTGAAAGAGAAAAAAATAATATCCCCCTTCTTTGGCGGAGGAACCCTTGAGTTGGTTCTTTCAAAAGAGCTTGGATTTGAAGTAATTGGATATGATATTTTTGGAATGCTAGTAAACTTTTGGAATCAACTTATTGAAAGTCCTCTAGAACTAGCTAAAGAATTAAAGAAATTTGTAGCAGATTCGGATAATTATACAAGAAGCAGACATATTCTTTTGAACTATTGGGAGAAAATTAAACCAGAGTCTCTGGTATATAAAACGCGGGATCGTTTGATTTTGACGGAAGAAGAAAAAATTAGATTAGATAACGTGCCGTTGGTTCAAGCTGCGTATTACTACTACAATATGCAGCTGTCTTACGGACCGATGTTTTTGGGCTGGGGTAGTTCGGTTTATTTGAAACCAGAAAAATATGCAAAAATTGTAGAAAAAATAGGGGAGTTTAGAGCGGGAAATTTGAAAGTGAGACAAGGTTCATTTGAGGATGTAATTGATAAACATCCAAATGATTTTCTGTTTCTGGATCCACCTTATTATTTGGGAGAAGATTCAAAGATGTTCAAGGGAATTTACCCTAATTGTAATTTTGCTATTCATCACAATAGTTTTGATCACAAGTTGCTATGTGAAAAACTCAAAAAACATAAAGGCGGGTTTTTGATAACATATAATGATTGTACAACAATTAAAGAATGGTACAAGGAATATAAGCAAGTATTCCCAGAGTGGCAATATACCTATGGTCAAGGTGAAAAAAGAATAGGAAAAAATAGAGAAAATACCGATTCGGATAATGTAAAAGAAAGTCACGAAATTATCATTGTGTGTCCTCCATTTCTTTAAGCTGTAAAGTAATCAGAATCTGAACATTTTATCAAATCAAAATTTTTTCTTCAAATTCTTTTATTGCTTTTCCGCGGACAACTAGATTTTCATTGAAAATTTGTTCATCCGTGATCGATTTTGTAAGAAGTTCAAAAAGACGATCTCTATTGCACACGCAAAGAAATTCTGCATAGTGACCTTCTGAAGAGTTGCGCGTTTCTAGTTCAATAAGATTTGCAAACCCTTTTCCTTTGGGAATAGTGATAAGTACTTTTTGCTCAGGAGTATCTCCGGCTTTACGCGCCTTAGAGTTTACAACAACTGCTTTTGAAACAACAGCGTCAATTGTTTCACTTGCATCAAAGATGAAATGTCTTGTCTCATCTTTCATGACGATATAGTCAATATCACCGGACTTGGTAATCACGAGACTTAGGTACTCACGAAGATTTGCTTTTACAGAGAGGTGATCCTTGAGGTCTATCATTTTCTCTCGAAGAAGACTCTTGTAGTGAGTTTTATTTTCTTGATATTCTGCAAAAGAGTCGGGATATATGGAAAGGATGGTTTTACATTTAACTGCGGATGGAGAAGTTTTTATCCAGTTTTTGCTATCTTTTCCGTAAAGCGCAAACTGAATTCGTGAGCAAATTTTTTTTAGAGAGAACTTGTAGCCGTTTTTTTGAACGTCGGCCTTTCCGGTTCCTTTAATTTTCTCTCCACCAATCAATGGGGCAAAGTCATCTTCATTAGAATGTCCTTCTTTTTTTACAAATGAAGCTTTCTCACTTGACATTGCTTTTTTCTTGTGGGGTTTTAAGACGAGTTGCTCCATAGTTGATATACTTTTATCATGTGTTTAAATTATTTCAATTTTTTGTATATTTAAAATATTTAAATAATGTATATATGCCTTCATTTGGTAAAAAAAAAATGTTTAACAAAAAAACAAGAAAATCTGTTAATAAAAAGACACAAAATGGACGCGGTAAGAAAAAGTTAAGAAAAAGTTCTAATAAAAAAAAAAGAAGTGCTAATAAAAAGTTTAAATTTTTTGGCGGACAAATGGATTCTTCAGCGTCAGAAAATTCACCCACACCGACGTTAGAAATTTTAGAACAAGAAAACAGCCCAGTAGTAATCAAAGGAATAGCAAAATGTTATATGTGTTTAATCAAAGAAGAAAAAGAGAAGAAGATTTATATTATTTTTAATTTAGAAAAAACTGCACCTACCAATCTTTCTACGTTTGCTTTTTTTCAACGTACAAGTCCTACGACTCAAGTTTTAAAAAGACTAAGAAGTGATGTAAAAATTATAACAGGTGTTGCGGACTCAAGGAAAGGTGAGGAGAAGGCAATATTTAACGACGGAGTCTTAAATAAATATGATGGAATAACTACAGCATCAAGCTTTACAGCAAATTGTGTATATTTTATTCTCGATTCAGAAAAAAAACAAAAATATATAAGAAAACAATTTTACCCTAATACTGAGCAGCCGGAAGGGATTCTTGACTGGGATTATTCAAAAATGAAAGCCTCCAAGATTTCATTTGATGGAACAACATCGTTTGCTGATGAAGAGAATAAGGTTGTTCCATTATCATTTTACTTAAATACGAAGTATGCTGCACCGAGGTGCCTCGCCATCGATGGGGGGTGTGATAGTATAAGTACCAAAATAATTGAATATATAGAGAAAAAAAGGAATGAAGCAGCGGCAGAGGATGAGCAACCAGCAGCGACAGAGGAGCAGCAGGCAGCAGAAACGGAATAAAAAGAGAAAAGATGCGATTATAAAATAAAAGCGGTGCTTTTATACATATTATGGCAACATTTTTACGATATACTAATGAAATAAACATAGAAATAATACAAGAAGAATATAAAATGCCAAAGATTTTGTCTATTAGCATACCTGATAGAGAAAATGTTCCAGAAATAGTCACTACTTTCTCTCCTGAAGAGAATTTTTTGATGTTAAAAATTGGGAGTGAATGTCTAAAAGAAGGAAGACTCGCGGTAGCTGGTCTATCTCAAAAAGAAATTTATAATAAAATCAAAGATGAAACAAAAGAGGAAGTAAAAAAATTGGAATTAGATTTGATAGTTCAGAGAGAAATGTCAAAACAGATGGAAGAGAGGGTATCCAAAATTTACGAAGGGCAACTGGAACAACTTAAAAAACAGATCGAAATCATGCGTCAGCAGGTTAAAAGTTATGAGTTGGAAAACAAAGATTTTATAGAGAGAGAGACCAATAAAGCTCGTGTAAAATATGATTTATTGCTGGAAGAGAAAGATAAACAGAATCAGTTGAACCGCGAAGTTTTTGATAAGGCTGTAAATATTATAAATAAAAATATTGCAAAAACATCTATTGCAATTGGAGACGATGGAGAAAATATTTTCGAGAGTTTGGCCGAAACATTCAAGGATTTTTCAGGATATAGAATGGAAAATAAAGCAAAGCAAGGTCACAAAGGGGACTTTCATTTATTTTTTGAAGAATTTAATGTTCTAGTAGATTCAAAAAATTATTCAGGAAGTGTCCAGAAGAAGGAAGTAACCAAAATAGAGGCAGACTTGATGGCTAATGATAACATGAATTTTGCTTGGATGGTCTCATTGAATACAAATATTTGCGAATACAATAGGTTTCCGATTACCAGTAAATGGATAACAACTGATGCTGGCGTGAAGTGTATATTATTTATTAATAATTTATTAGATAACAAAGATCCAAAAAATATTTTGCGTCAAGCATGGTTAATATGTAACGAGTTTATGAAACTCACAAAAAATGTAGATAAAGAAGATGGAGAATTGGAAAAATATAGGGAGAGAGACCTCCTGATCAAAAAGCAAATTGAGATCTTGCGGGAGAGAACAACAGAGATAAGACGAAGTGTCAACGCATCTTATAATGTATTAAAGAATATGGATAACGACTTGGTGGAAATGTTATCCTTAGTCTCTAATGAAGTTATAAATAATAAATTTGCTGCGAATGTAATGATCGCTGAATGGTGGAATAACAATATAGAATATGTAAATAATGAAAATAAATTGACTTCTACAGAAATATGGAACAAGTTCAAGAGAGAAAATAAGGAGTTTGTATCGGAAAACAAGATTACAATAGATATATTCAAAGACGCGATTACTGGATTTGTGGATAGTTGTACCTATGCAGAAAAAACTAAAAAAGGTGCAATAGAGTTTACTGGATTCAGATTTGTTCAAAAAGAACTCGATAATGTAGTTCTTGCAAAAAAAGATTTACCTAAAAAAATAACAACAGAAAAACTTCAATCACTATACTTTGATAAAGAACAAGATGAAAAGATATTAGAAGACTATGAAGATGTAAACAAAAATATTATAAACATTGGTTTAGAAAATAATATTCGTCCTTGGCAAGTAGTTTCTTTGTTGATGCGTTATAAAAAAATTTTAAAGCGCGATGATGCGAGAGGATATGATATTTACAAACAAACCGACGAGTATAAACAGAAATTAGAGAAATAATTTTGACATCATATCGCGTGTAATATTTAGGAAACAGGCCGTGGCCTTAGCCAAAGCGTGCTTTGGCGTTTCCTAAATATTATCAAAAAAAAAATTATTTTTTTTCGCTTTAGCACAAATTAACATCACATTTTATTATAATCTTAAAATAAATTTGTTACGATAATTTTATATTAGATAATTTCAACCGGACTTATTATTTTGTTACCATATATGCTAATAAAATAAATTAAATGTTAACGTGTGTTATGATAATATAGTGTCGTTACTGACATGGTAACAAAATAATATATTGTTT
>Ga0114959_10000951_pt1 | contig 26699 bp, 22 predicted proteins | sample C_130625_EF_Meta_FD_87317 | JGI IMG/M metagenome (GOLD analysis project Ga0114959, IMG submission 87317) | Freshwater microbial communities from Lake Croche, Canada to study carbon cycling - C_130625_EF_MetaG | ecosystem: Environmental > Aquatic > Freshwater > Lake | place: Lake Croche, Canada... | reverse complement strand
CCTGATCCTTCACGGACGATTTTGTTGCCTCTGTGACGACAAACATTATGGAAAACGCGTACTTTTTCGTCTTGGCCCCGAACGACTAAAAGTGAGATTTTGAAAGTGGGTATGTCATATACAAAATAGCAGCCTTTTTCAGGCGCATCCATTGTGTGACCTATAGACATCCATGCTTTTCGCCAAATAGTTTCCTTTTCCTTTGCAAAATTTTCTGCAGTAAGAAGTGGGCCAACATCAATTCGGGAAGGCAGGTCTTGAACGGTTCCTTGAAATACAGAATCTACATGCACTTGCATCGGGTCTCCTTTATTCTTCAAAAAATCATGGTGCTGAAAATAGGAGAACTTGTCAATCCTGCGCTGTCCCTCTTTTATTTGCCATTAATTTCATCAAACGCAGTGGCCTGTAAATTAAGGTGGTTTCACCGCGAGAATTTTTCACTGTATTTTGGGTACGCACCAGTCCACGATCACCTTTGGAGGTCAATTTCGACTCAATGACCTCGCAATGCACGTAAATGGTGTCACCCACTTGGGTCGGGGCTTTCACATCGATCTCTACATTCAAAAAAGCCAGACCCGTGCCGTCAATCGATGGCAAGATCAGCCCCTCCGACAGGGCAAAAATCATGGCCAAAGGGACGGGTCGTCCCTGGATGGCCGCCGTGGACCGTTCACCATGGTTGGTGAACAAGTCTTCGTGAAACCATGCAAAGTTCACAAAGGTGGCCAAATCTGATTCGAGGATGGTCCTGCCGGCACTGTGCCATTGCGTCCCCAGGGTGCAATCTTCGAAATACAAGGCACAACTGAGGCGGCCGAGGTTTTTCATGGTGGTCCTAAGGCAAAGGGGTCAGTAAGAACGAGGCAAGCCCAGGACTTTTTCTGCGATGTAGCACATGATCAATTGGATGCTGATCGGTGCAATGCGCAGCAGCATGGACTCCCGGAAGTAACGCTCGACGTGGTATTCCTTGGCATAACCAAATCCCCCGTGGGTGAGCACCGCAGTTTCGCAAGCGTGGAAGCCTGATTCACCGGCAAGGTATTTCGCTGCATTGGATTCGGCCCCGCATGGCAGACCTTGGTCATAGCGCCAGGCGGCATTCATGACCATTAAATTGGCGGCTTCCAGTTCCATCCAGCATTTGGCCAGGGGATGTTGCACACCTTGGTTCATGCCTATAGGTCTGTTGAAAACGATGCGCTCACCTGCATATTTGGCGGCACGCTGCAGTGCCACGCGTCCCAATCCAATGGCACCCGCGGCCGCAAGGGCTCGTTCTGGGTTGATACTGTGCAAAATAGAGCGAAATCCATCGCCTTCCTTGCCGATCAAATCGCATTCGGGTACCGGCAAGTTGTCGATGAACAATTCGTTGGAATCAACCGCTTTGCGCCCAAGCTTCTCGATTTCGACCACATCGATATAGCGGCGGTCCAAGTCGGTATAAAACAGGCTCAAACCGTCGGTAGGGTTTTTGCATTCTTCTAGGGGCGTGGTGCGGGCCAAGAGCAGCATTTTTTCGGTCACTTGGGCGGTGCTGATCCAGACTTTGCGTCCGTTGACGATGTAGCGGTCGCCTTCTTTTTTAGCGAATGTTTTCAGCTGTGTCGTGTTCAGTCCGGTGTTGGGCTCTGTGACCGCAAAGCAAGCTTTTTCTTTGCCTGAAATCAGGGGCGGCAAGATGCGCATCTTTTGCGCTTCGGTGCCGTACACCACCACGGGGTTCAGACCAAAGATGTTCATGTGAATGGCCGAGACCCCACTCATGCCCGCACCCGACTCGCTGATGGCTTGCACCATGATGGCCGCATCCAGAATGCCCAAGCCAGAGCCGCCGTAGGCTTCAGGCATGCAAATGCCCAGATATCCGGCGTCGGCAATGGCTTTGTGAAAGTCCAAAGGAAAACCGCCATTGCGGTCGCGATCGAGCCAATAGGCTTCGTCGAAAGGTTTGCAAACCTCGAAAATACCGTTGCGAATGGCCTGTTGCTCAGGCGTCATATTGAAGTCCATGGGTGTTCCTTTAGTCCAGTTTCAGTCCGAAATCGTCAACAGTCTTTTTGAATCTTTCCAGTTCATCAGCGAAGAAGCTGGCGTATTGTTCGGGCGTGCTCGCGATCGAATAAGCCCCTTGCGCTGCCAATGTGGCTTTGAGCTCAGGGGAGTTCATGGCTTTGTTGATTTCGGCGGCCATGCGCTGCACAATCGACGCCGGGGTTCTGGCGGGCGCCATCACACCTTGCCACGCCGCCGCATCAATCGGTTTGGAGCCGCCTTCCACCAGTGTTTGCACATCGGGCAACACCGGCGAGCGTTGGGCCGAGGTGACAAACAAGGGCTTGAGCCGGCCACTTTTGATCAGCGTCAAAGGCGAGTTGACCGAGTCCAGTTGGAACTGCGTGGAACCGCCGAGCAAGCCCTGGATAGCTTCGCTACTGCCTTTGTAGGGGGCATGCACGGCATTGAGTCCATTGGCTTTCAAAATGATGGCGGCAGCCACATGCGCCAGGTTGCCGATGCCGGGACTGCCATAATTGAATTTGCCGGGGTTGGCTCTCAGGTGCGCAGCCCATTCGCGAAAGTTATTGGCCGGAAATGTGCTCTCCACAATGCACACCAAGGGCAGTGCGGCTGTGCCATTGACGGGCACCAAGTCCTTGAGGGGGTCCACGATGTTTTTGGAATACAAAGCGGGGCTCAAGGCCAACGAGGAGCTGTTGTACAAAAATACGCTGCCGTCTGGGGTGGCGCGTGCCACCGCACTGGCAGCGATGTTACCGTTGGCGCCAGGGCGGTTCTCGACGATCACCTGGTGCTTTAATTGATCCGAAAGGCGCAGGGCCAAAGCGCGTGAGACCAGGTCATTGGGCCCGCCAGCGGCGAAACCCAGCATCAGCACAATGGGTTTGTTAGGCCATTCGCTTTGGGTCCAACCCGGCAAGGCAATGGCGCTGGCGCCCAGGGTCAGCGCTTGACGTCGATGGATGTAGTTCATGAGTGTCTCCTAGTTGGGTGATTGAACAAGGCTTGCGTTGGCAATGAGTTGGGCTATCGTGAGTTCATCCATGCCAATTTCTTGCATGATTTCGCGACTGTGTTGCCCCAGCCGGGGCGGGAATTTGAGCGCAGCGCTCTCGCCCTCAAACCTCAGTGGGGCAGCTGTCGTGACCAGGGTGCCCATTTGCGGGTCTTGCATCTGCTGAAAAAACCCTGTTGCAACCAGTTGTGGGTCCTGCTCCAGATCGCTCAAGCGGTTGTAGGGCGCATTGGGGATGTCCAATGCATTGCAAATAGCCAACCAGTAAGCGGTAGTTTGCTGATGCACCTGCGCTGCCAATGCGGCATACAGTGCATCGATGTTTTTTGTGCGCGCCGCCAGACCCTGAAAGCGAGGGTCATTCAAAAACTCAGGCTGGCCGACGGCTTTGAAAAATTGCTGCCAATGCTGGTCTGTGTAGGGAATGATGCAGACAAATCCGTCCAAGGTTGGATAAGGCCGTCTCCAAGCCGACAGCAGTCTTGGATAGCCCGGCTCGCTTAGGGGGGGGCGGAAATGCTGCCCGTAAAAGTGTTCAATCAGAGTGAAGTGCGTCATGGTCTCGAACATGGGTACTTCGACAAAACTGCCGTGACTGTCTCGGGTTCTGGCGACCAAGGCCATCAACACAGCCTGGGTTGCAAAAACCCCGCAGACCTTGTCCGCCACCACGGTGGGCAGGTAGGCGGGCTCCTGGCCTTTCATCTCAGACAGGGCTGCCAAGCCACTCATGCCCTGGATGATGTCGTCATAGGCCGGGCGACCTTCGTAGGGCCCCCCATTGGCGAAGCCATGAATGCCCACCACGATGAGCTGCGGGTTGCGTTCCCGCATGACCTCTGGGGCGAGTCCCAGGGACTTCAATTTTTGGGGCCGCATGCTGTACAGCAGAACATCGGCGGTGTCGATCAGTTGGAGCAAGGCATCTCGTCCATCGGCTTGCTTCAAATCCAGTACGAGGCTGCGCTTGTTGCGGTTCGCCCCCAGAAAAGTTGCTGCCATGCCTGGTTCTGTCGTGGGGCCCGTGCGGCGTGTAGAGTCGCCCTCGGGGGCTTCTATCTTGATCACGTCCGCTCCATAGTCCCCCAGCATTTGTCCCGCAAAAGGTCCCAACATGACTGTGGTTAATTCCAAAATGCGAATACCTTCGAGAGGGGGTTTCATGTTGACACGCAAGGGCTGCATAACTGGGGGTGAAGGGTATTGAGATACTCAGGGGACAAGGTTAGGGGACAACGCAAAAAATTTTGACAGCATCTTCAAGCAAGTCTTTGAAGTGATTTTGTTTTTCGCGAATCAATTGACTGGGCCCGCCAATGCCGATCGCAAGTGGTAATTCGGTGGCTTTGTTGGGCAAATGAATAGCGACCACCCCCTCACCTGGACTGACTTGATCCATGGACACCGAGACGCCGTCCTTGCGAATGGAAAGAATGTCCCTGCGCAAGGTCTCAGGATTCAATTGGGCACCCTCTTTGGCTTGGTACTTGTTGTAAATCTGGATGATTTCGAGAATTTTTTCATCTTTCATTCGCGATAAAAAAAGCCGGCCCAATCCCGATGTGGGGTAAGGCCGAACAGCGCCAGGTGTGACATGCAACCGCATGCTGCTGGTCGCTGGCACCACCTTGATGTAGCGAACTTGAAGGGGCTCTGGCACACCCAGCACAATGGTTTGATTGCATTGCGCACCCACCCATTCCATCATTTTGAGGACAGAAGATTCGGGCGTAAACGCGCTGGAAACCCAAGATCCCAGCAACGCCACTCGCAAGCTGGGTCGGTAGAGTTTGTGGGTCTGTAAAAGATAACCGGCTTCGACCATGCTTTGCAAAAGCATGGAGGCGCTGGACAGGGGGTACCCCAAATGCAGCGCGATTTCACTCAAGCTGGCGTTGCGTTGAATGTCGTCGAAGTACTCCAGTACTTCAAACACCCGAATGGCTGATTTGACTGTCATTGGTTTGGTATTTTTTCAATGACTTCAATGTATCTTTTTATTTCCTGTTTGTGAATATCATTTTCGCTTATGTGAAAATAATGCACCGGGAAATGAGGGGATGAGACATGCCAGCGTTTCAAAGCGATTCAGGACGAGCCCATTTTTGTTGAATTTGCGCGACCAGGGCCAGCAGCAGTGGTGCAAATTGTTGGCGCAGTGGGGTGTCGGCTTCTCCATCGCCAACAGGGAAACTGATGTTGACCGCATAGGTTCTGCCGCTGGGTGACTGGATGGGCGCTGCAGCCGCACCCATACCGGCTTGCCACAGCGCGTAACAATAGCCGTCGGCGCGGAAAGCGCGCAGTTCTTTTTGAATGCTCATTTTCATATGGGGCCATTCCATCGGATGCGCTTGCTGCAAGGTCATGAACAATTTCGCGCGGGGGTTGGTATCCAAGCCTGCCAAATAAGCGCAACCCAATGAGGTGCTGGGAATCGGTATGCGGCTGCCAGACACCATTTGCCGGAAAATGCCCTTGCGACTGAAGCGCACAGATTCCAAATAGACCATCTCGTCGCGATCTGCGGTTGCAATACCCACATTGACTTGCCGACCTTGGGCAAGATCGCGCATCAAACCCAAGGCCACGTCCAGTTCGGGTTCAGTGGAGCGAAATGACAAAGCCAAGCTCAGGCTGGCAATGCTCACGCGGTAAGCCCTGCGCTGCAGGTCGTATTCCAAAAAACCCGATTCCACAAGGGAGCGGCACAGCCGACTGACAGTTGGGCGCACGAGACCCGTGCGCTCGGCGATGTCGGCATTGGTCAACAAGTCCACGCCGTGCCTGAAGGCCCTCATGATGCTCAAGCCCCGCTCCAGAGACTGGCTGCCGGGCGTGGTTCGCACAAATAACCCCGTTTGCCGCGTTTGCTGGCGACTGGAGAGTGGGGAGGCTGATTTCATGGTTTGAAATGATTTCGAATTGCGAAATTATTGTATTGTGCTTTGGCTTGAGCAGATCCATACTGAAAACTGGATTAACTCATTCACCAAGGCTTGCAGTGGAGTACTCAGAACTCATTTACAACGTCCAGGATGGCGTGGGGCTCATCACATTGAACCGTCCGGACAGGCTCAACGCTTGGACGCCGAATCTGGAAATTGAACTCCGATCGGTCATCGAAAATGCGCAACACGATGGTGCCGCACGTTGCGTGGTAATCACAGGTGCTGGCAAGGCGTTTTGCGCTGGCATGGATATGGCTGTTTTGGGCTCCTCAGACCGAAAGGCCTTCATGACGGACTCTGAAGATGATGTTCTGCAGCGGTATGGCTACCTGTTTGGTTTTGACAAACCGCTGATCGCAGCCGTCAATGGAGCGGCGGTGGGTGTCGGGCTGTGCCTGGCCTTGTATTGCGATGTTCGGTTTATCGCCAGTGGCGCCAAAGTGGCTGCACCCTACACCCGAAGGGGCTTGGTCGCAGAGCATGGACTGGCTTGGCTGCTTCCGCGCTTGATTGGACCTTTGCACACCGCTGATCTGCTTTTGAGTGGCCGCACCCTTGAAGCCCAAGAAGCCAGCCAGATGGGTATGGCCTCGCTCCGTCCTTCGGAGGGTTTTCTGGATGCGGTCATGGCCTACGCCAAAGATCTGGCTTCATCATGCTCCCCACGCTCGATGCGCATTATCAAAAAGCAACTGCTGCAAGCGCGCTATCTGACCTTTGGACAAGCGACACACACTGCAGACAGAGAAATCGCGCTGTGCCGAGGGACCGAAGACTTCAAGGAAGGTGTGCAGCATTTTCTTGAAAAACGCAAACCGCATTTCACAGGTCAATAAATATGCAAGCAGCCAATTTGCCCTTAAGCGGTATACGGGTCGTTGAGATGGGACAGAACATTGCTGGTCCTTATGCCAGCGAAATTCTGTCCTCATTGGGGGCGCATGTGGTCAAGATTGAGCGACCCGAAACCGGCGACGATGCACGGGGCTGGGGACCGCCGTTTTTGCAAGGAACGGCAACCACTTTCCAGGCCATGAACCATGGCAAAAAAAGCATTGCCCTGGATGTCAAAAATCCGGAACATATTCAGTGGTTGAAGCACTATTTGTCGGAGGCGGACGTCTTTGTGCAGAACATGCGACCCGGCTTGCTGGATGAGCTGGGCTTGGGGCCGGCGCAAATATGCGCCTTGAATCCGCGATTGGTTTATTGCTCACTCACTGCGTTTGGTCACAAGGGGCCTAAGAAACTAGACCCCGGGTACGAGCCCATGATTCAAGCCTTTGCGGGATTATTCAGTGTCAATGGCGATGCGAATGGACCTACCTCACGCGTGGGCATGCAAGTGCTGGACTTGGGTACGGGCATCTGGTCTGCTTTGGGTTGCATTGCCGCCTTGTTTCAACGCCAACAGTCCGGCAAAGGCTGTGTGGTGGACACTTCGTTGTTTGAAACAGCTATGGGTTGGTTGCAGGTGATGATGGCGGGTTATCAAGTGACGAAAAAGCAGCCCACCCGGCACCGTAGCGGCAATCCGAATGTGGTGGTGTTTCAGGCCTTCCCGACCTCCGATGGAGAGGTTGTTGTGGCCGCTGCGAATGACCGGCTATTTGCCAAATTGGTCACAGCATTGGGCAGGGAGGATTTGGCGCGCGACCCTATGTATGCCAGTAACGCACTTCGCGTGCAAAACAAGTTGATCATCATTCCGGAAATGGAAGCTATTTTCCGAACGCAGACGACTGATTATTGGAACGAATTACTTGAAGGTCTTGGCATTCCTTGCGCACCGATTCACAATTTCGAGCAAGTTATGGCGCAACCGCAAACGCATGAAATCGGTATATTTCAGAGCATTCCGGACTTGGACCTGAAGGTCGTGGGACTGCCTGTTTCTTTTGACGGATTGCGCCCGCCGGTCGTTCACCGAGCACCGCATATAGGCGAGCACACACAAGAAATTTGCAAAGGTTTTTCGACACAAGCTGATGGAGAGACAAAATGAAAAGACGACAATTTTCAGGATGGTTGGGTTCTGTACCTTTGGCGCTTATGCCAAATGCTTGGGCGCAGCCCAAGACCATTCAGATCATCGTTCCCTTCGGCCCGGGTGGCTCGGGGGATATTTCTGCGCGAATGTTTGCAGACTTCATCACAAGAAAAACAGGCCAAACGGTCGTTGTGGAGAACCGTGCAGGTGCCAACGGGGTCATCGGCGTCGAACAGGTGCGCAAAGCGCCGGCTGATGGTTCTGTGCTTTTGCTTGCAACCACTTCTACCCACTTGGCCAATCCAAGTTTATTTAAAAAATTACCCTACGATCCGGAAAAAGATTTCCGATTGGTCGGGTCTTTTGGCACCAGCTCTTCCTACATGTTGGTGCGTCCTGATGCCCCGTGGTCCACTTTGCAAGAATTTGTTGCCGCCGCCAAGGCCGCGCCAGGATCCATCAATTACGGCCATTTCAATGCGTCGTCCCAAGTCACATGTGCTTTGTTTGCAAATACCGCTGGCATTCAGTTGACGCCTATTCCCTATAAACAAGTCAACCAAGCGATGTCTGAATTGATCGGGGGTCAGATACAGGTCATATTCACAGACACGGTTCAAGGTGACTCCTTCGTAGCATCCAAGGTTGTGCGTGCACTGGCTGTTCACAGCACCTCGCGTTTGAAAAAATACCCGAACGTGCCCATGATCACTGAGTCGTATCCCAATTACACAATTCAAGGTGGATTCCTGGGTATCGCGGTGCCTGCCGCTACACCTCTCGAGATACAGCAGCGCTTGAATGATCTGATGAATGAAGCCATAACTACAGACCCCATCAAGTCGCTACTGGAGGGCTTCTCATTTACGCCGCAAAAATTGAGTTTGGCAGAGTTACTGGCCGGTGAGCGGCGCGAGCGTGAAAAGTGGCGGACTTATGTACCGATGGCGGGTATTGAAGTTCAGTGAGTTTGATCTCTATAGCTGCTGCACTTAGTATCAAGGCTATTGCTTCTGAAGGCTGACGGAACTTGACCGCTCAGGCATGGCTTTTTTGCAAAGCTGCCCAAACTTTTGGCCCCGTGAAAGGCATGTCCATTTGGTGAATGCCTTATGGGCGCAAAGCGCTCATCACTGCATTTGCCAATGCGGGCAAGGAGCCGGTGCAACCTGACTCGCCTACGCCCTTGGAGTTTAGGAGTTTGAGTCGGGTTCTCACCTCGTAGGTTTCGTTCGTCAAATAACAAAAGGTGCTCAATATGAGTGGTGCTTTAAGTGGATTGCGAATTCTGGACTTGTCCAGCGTACTGATGGGGCCGTATGCCACGCAGTTGATGGCGGACATGGGGGCGGACGTGATCAAAATCGAGCCGCCAACGGGTGATACCGTTCGCGGCATTGGCCCGATGCGCAATCCAGGAATGGGCTCCAATTTTCTGCATGTCAATCGCAACAAACGCAGTTTGGTATTGAATCTCAAGAAGCCTGACGGGCTGGACGCATTCCTCAAATTGGTTGAGACCGCCGATGCGGTGGTCTACAACATTCGGCCGCAAGCCATGTTGCGATTGGGGCTTGATTACGAACGACTCAAAGCCATCAATCCCCGAATCATTTATGCGGGACTTTATGGTTACAGCGAGAAGGGCCCTTACGCTGGAAAACCCGCTTACGATGATTTGATTCAAGGTGTTGCGGCGGTCCCCAGTTTGATGAGCAAGGCCAGCGGCGGCGAACCCCGCTACGTTCCTTTGACACTCGCTGACCGAACAGTCGGTTTGATGGCTTGCAATGCGATCTTGGCTGCGGTGGTTTCGCGCTATCAGACAGGTGAGGGGCAATCGGTGGAAGTGCCCATGTTTGAGACTTTGACCCAATATGTTCTGGGTGAGCACATGGCCGGTGCTTCTTATGATCCGCCCCTGGGGCCCACAGGCTATGCACGGTTACTGGTGAAAGAAAGACGCCCTTACCAAACACGCGATGGGTATCTGTGCGTCTTGATTTATACCGATCGCCATTGGGAGAAATTTTTGGGATTGATCGGCCAAGGTGCTCTGTTCCGAGAAGATCCGCGGTTTGCCAACATCGGCGCGCGCTCAATGCACATCAACGATTTGTATGCGGTGGTGGCGCAGGCCATCGCGACCGACACGTCGCAAAATTGGATGGACCGATTGAATCAGGCTGATATTCCCTGCATGCCCATGCACAGTGTCGAAAGCCTGCTGGAGGACCCGCATCTCCAGGCAGTAGGCATGCTGCAGTATGTGGAGCATCCCAGCGAGGGACGGATGTTGGAGATCGGTGTACCTTGCAGTTTTTCAGGCACCCCCGGCTTGTTGGTTCAAAAACCTGCACCCCAGTTGGGGCAGCACAGTGTGCAGGTCTTGCGAGAGGCCGGTATGGACCCCAAAGCGATCGAAGCTATGCAGAAATCGGGTGCAACCAATCTGTGAAATCATTCCGCCTTGGCGCCAGAGTCTTTCACCGCTTTGGCCCAACGCGGCATTTCGGTGCGCAAGTACGCAGCGTATTCAGCGGGGGTTCCGCCCAAAATATCAGCGCCTTGTGCGGCCAGACGTGAACGTAAGTCAGGGTGAGTCAGGGCCTTGTTGACTTCCGCATTGAGTTTTTGAATGATGTCTGCAGGTGTTCCTGTGGGCACCACGATGCCTTGCCATGCCGCTGCCTCAAAACCGGCAATGCCTGCTTCGGCCAAAGTGGGCAAGTCGGGCAAGAGTGGCGAGCGTTTGCTGCTGGTGACCGCCAGGCCACGCAGGCGGTTTTCGCGTACATAGGGCAGCACGGTGTTGATGGTGTCAATCATGAACTGGGTTTGGCCTGCGACCAAATCCACCAAACCCGGCGCACTGCCTTTGTAGGGAATATGTTGCGTCTGAATGCCTGTTTGGGTAGACATCATGGCACTCGCAAGGTGGGTGATGGTTCCGGTGCCGGATGAGCTGTAGTTGAGTGCCCCTGAACGTGATTTGGCCAGATCCAGAAACTCCTTGAGCGATTTCGCCGGCAGCTGTGGATTGACAACCAACACCATCGGCACACTGGCGGTCAGCGCAACAGGTGCAAAGTCTTTCAGCGTGTCGTAATTGACCTTGCCATACAAAGCCGGACCAATCACAACGGCCGATGTGTTGTAGAAAATGGTGTAACCGTCCGGCGCTGCTTTGGCTGACAGTTCGGCTGCAATGTTGCCGCCCGCACCGGGTTTGTTGTCCACAATCACTTGCTGTCCGAGTTGTTCAGACAGGCGTTGCGCCAAAACTCTGGAAACCAAGTCGGTCGGTCCTCCAGGCGGAAAGGCAATGACCATGCGGATCGGCTTGGTTGGCCAGCTTTGTGCCCACAGTGAAGTGGACATCCATGCCAACAAAAGGCCTGCTAAAAGACGAAAAAGCAATTGCATAAAAATCCCTCAGGAATTGAAATGATCTAAAACTTGACCTGGTCCGCGATCGTGGCTGACATAGTCTTGTCCGTCATGGACTTTGACGCCGTTGACCCAAACGCCATGCACGCCCGTGGCTGTGCGGATCATGCGGGTGCCGCCCCCTGGCAAATCATCAAGAGGCAAAGGTTTGGAGATGCCCACGGTTGCGGGGTTAAAGAGCAACATGTCTGCTGGTAAACCAACATGCAAGCGGCCGCGATCGGGAATTCTGAAACGGTCTGCAGGCTCGCTGGTGATTCTGCGAATACCTTCACTGAGTGAGAAATGCCCCGTGTCTCTGACCCAATGCGACAGGAAGTAAAGGCCAAAACCTGCATCGCACATGTAGGTCAAATGGGCGCCCGCATCAGACAAGGTGATCACACTGGCCGGGTGCTTCAGGGAGGGGGCAACACCGTCATCGTTGTTGTTGAAAAACTTGCCCACAAAATGGGTACCCAGATCTTCAGACAACGCAAGGTCTAGAAAAACATCCACCGGGTCCAAGTCTTGTTGATCGGCCAATGCCTGAATGCTGACGCCTTCCAGTGACTTGTTTTCAGGCTTAACCGTTTGACCGACTTCGATGTGTCGCCAGTTTCCTAAGAACAAAATACCGGCCTGGGGTTGCTTGAGATTGTGCCGGAACGCATCACGGAACGCAGTCGAGCGGTAAACACCTGCCAAGGTCTCGGCGGTGGCACTTTTGACCGCATCAAAAGCCGAATGACTCAGCAGTACATAAGGATCGGTCAAACTGAAATCAAAAGACAGTGGCTGGCAGCTGGTCAAAATATACAGTTCATGGCCGCGCGCCAGGGCTTGTGCGCAGCGCTCGTAATAGGTGGCGCCCAATGCAGGATTGCCTTCGTTGTACATGGTCAGCACGGTGGAGATGTAAGCCGGGCGCCCGGTGTCCTCCACGATGGACTCCATGATGTCAGGTCTGCCCCGTGTCCCAGTGGCCATCATGAAGACGCCTTTCTTTTGCTCACCCAAGACCGAAGTCAAGGCCCGCAATTCACCCTCCGAGGCGATGGTCGATGGCATCGGAATACCGCCATAGCCACTGTGGTTGGGCGAGAAGGAGGAGGCAAAACCGATGGCCCCATGGTCCATGGCGTCTCGCACCATGGATTTCATGGCATGCAATTGTTCGGGTGTGGGGTCGGTATTTTTGGAGCCTTCTTCACCCATCACGGCCGTGCGAATGACCGAGTGACCCGCAAAGACAGCCGTGTTGACATAGGGGCCGATGCGCCGCAACTGGTCCATGTACTGACCAAAGGACTCAAACTCCCAATTCACGCCTGTGAGCAAAGCGTTCAAATCCATGCCTTCGACCACTGACAGATTTTTCAGCATGGTCTCTCGCAAAGGCGCGGGGCAGGGCGCTATGCCAAAGCCACAATTGCCAATGACGGCCGTGGTCACCCCCAGCGCGGGCGAGGGGGACATGGTGCGGTCCCAAGTGACTTGCGCGTCGTAGTGGGTGTGCAAGTCGACAATCCCGGGCATCAGGGCCAAACCCTCGGCATCGATGATTTCATGGGCTGGATCGGTGATGTGTCCGATATGCGCTATGCGTCCATCCAACACCGCCACATCGGTGCGCAACGGCGGAAGTCCTGTACCGTCATAAACCTGCGCATTGCGAATGACCAAATCGTACATAGTTAGGTAACCTTGAAAGTCGAAACATCCATGCTGGACCCATGGCTCAATGCGCTGGGTACAAACTTATTTGGCTTGGAACTGAGGTTCCCGGCGCTCGGTCATGGCTTTGACGCCTTCTTTAAAGTCTTCTGTTTTGAATTGCCAGTTTTGTTCCGCACTTTCATGCGCCACGGCTTGTTGCAGTTGTTGGACCAATCCCTGGCGCAGGGTAGCGCGTGTGGACTGAACAGAAAGTGGCGCGGAGACAGCGATTTCTTGCGCCAGTTTCATGGCTTGCGCGCGCACATCGGCTTGCGGAACCAACACATCCGCCAGGCCCATGTCCAGCGCTTCTTGACCGTTGATGCGTCGACCGGTGAAAAAGAGCAGGTTGGCTTTTTGGATGCCGACCAAACGCGGCAGCGTCACCGACAAGCCAAACCCGGGGTGAAATCCCAAACGGTTGAAATTGGCTGAGAACCTTCCTTCCGGGCATGTCACCCGGAAATCAGCGACCAGAGCCAAACCCAAACCGCCGCCAACGGCGGCACCCTGAATCGCAGCAACGATGGGTTTTTTGCAGGAAAAAATGCGAATCGCTTCAAAATAAAGCGGGTTGGTGCCTGGGTTTTCAGGTCGGCTGATTTTGTCGTTCGGGCTGTTGAAATTCGCACCGGCGCAAAATGCGGTGCCTTCAGAGGCCAGCACAATGGCGCGGCAGTTGGGGTCTTTGTCCAAGTCCTCCAAGCTGCTGGCAATTTGCTGAATCAATTCAAAGTCGAAAAAATTGTGGGGCGGACGGCAAATTTCAACAAGTGCCACATGGCCTTCGTGTGTGATTTTTAAGTCGGATGCGGTGCTCATGGAGAGGATTCCTGTGGGCTATGGTTTTTGAAATAAATGCTTATTGGCCGTTAACGACAGCGCGCTGATTGACCAGTGATTCAATCTGCGCTGGGGTGTAACCCAAGTCGGTCAGTATCGACTCGGTGTCCTGTCCCAAGCGTCTGGCTTGGTGGCGCACTTTGGCGGGCGTTTTGGAAAATTTCACCGGTGGGCGCACATACCGGATGGCCCCGACATCGGGGTGCACTTCCTCGGCAAACAATTGGACAGACTGGAGTTGGGGGTGCGAGGGTAACTCTTCCATGGTGTAAATAGGTGTCGCAGGAATGTCCAAACGGTCGCAAATGTCGATCCATTCGGCTGTTGTTTTAGTGGCCGTGATGCTGTGCAAAGCGGCATACAGTCCTTGGATATTGGCATTGCGGGTCACGCGGTGGGTCACGCCGAGGGTTTTGCCCAACGCTTCTTGTCCGGCATCTCGAAAAAAACTTTCCCAATGGTGGTTGGTGTAAGGCAGCATGGCGATGAAGCCGTCCAGCGTGGGACTGGGCTGCCTGCCGCCTGACAGGATGCGGCTGTAACCCGCGTTCTGTGTTGCGGGGTTGCGTGTGAGTCCGCCCATGTGCTCTACCAAGGTGAATGCCACCATGGTTTCCAGCATGGGCACTTCCACATACTGGCCCTGACCACTGCGTTCTTTGGCCAACAAGGCTGCCAGCACGGCGTTGACCAGTGCCATGCCGGTGGTTTTGTCGGCGACCAAAGTCGAGATGTAATCCGGACGCGATTTGCCAAGGCTGTTCACACTTGCCAAGCCGCAAGCCGCTTGAATGATGTCATCAAATGCGGGTCGGTCTTTGTCGGGGCCGTCTTGGTCAAAACCCGTGGCCGCGCAATACACAATTTGCGGGTTGAGTTTGACGACTTCGTCATACCCGAAGCCAAGTTTGTCAATGGCCGAGACACGCATGTTGTGCACGACGGCATCCACGCGGGGAATCAGTTGACGCAAAATGGTTTTGCCTGCTTCAGTCTTGAGGTCAATGGCCAGCGACTGTTTGTTGCGGTTAATTGATAAATAAATCGAACTCATGCTAGGCGATAAATTCACCCCGTTGGAGCGCATCAGATCACCCTCAAGACTTTCAACTTTGATGACTTCTGCGCCATAGTCCCCCAAAATTTGAGTGGCCAATGGTCCTAAAACGACTGAAGTCAGATCCAAAATTCGAATGCCGGTCAGGGGCCCATTTGACAAATCTGTTGTGTTGCTCATGTTGTTGTTTTCTTGGGTTTGAGGCTTTCCCATGTGCTGTCGGGCCACTGCTGCATGTTGTAGGCCGATGCTCCTGCCGTGCCTTGCAACCAACGCCCACCATCGATCACGACTGATTCACCGGTGATGAATGCGGCGCTGTCGGAAATCAAATACACACACAGATCCGCCAATTCATGGTGTTCCCCCACGCGGCGCAATGCAACGCCCTGTTCAATCGGTGCTTCCCCAATCCGCTCTTGCGGCATCAACCTCGACCATGCGCCTTCGGTAGGGAAGGGCCCGGGCACAACACCAACGGTCCGGATGCCATAAGGTCCCCACTCGACGGCCAAACTTCGGATCATGGCCAATGCGCCGGCTTTGGCCATGGCGGAGGGCACCGTAAAAGGCATGCCTGTCATGGCTGACTGCGTCAGTATCTGCATCACAGTGCCTTTGCGGCCCGCTTCAATCCAGCGGCGCCCCACATCCATGGTGCAGTAAGCCGATCCTTTGAGGACAATGTCCACGACCGCATCAAAAGCACGTGTCGACAACCGCTCTGTTCGTGCCAAGAAATTACCCGCCGCATTGTTGAGCAATACGTCGAGAGGTCCCTTGGCCCAAATGGCGTCCATCATGGCTTCAACGGCTTTGGCATCACGCACATCACAGACATGGGTTTCAACAGTGACGCCAAGGCTGTCTTTGAACTCTTTGGCGGTCTGGTCGATTACTTCTTTTCTTCGGCCGCATATGACCAAATCAGCGCCCAACTCGACAAAGCGTTTGCCGATGCTTTTGCCTAAACCAGTGCCACCGCCTGTGATCAGAATGCGCTTGCCTGAAAGCAAATCAGACCGGTACATGCTCTTGTGCGTGCCAGTCATTCAGGTTGCATCCCGGCCATTTTTGCAATGCGTGTGAAGCGTTCCAATTCGTCTTGCTGGAATTTTTGCATGCTGTCACCAAAGAAAGGCATGCTGTCTGCGCCCGAGGTATGGTTGAAATCGGCCCCTTCTTTGGAGTCCCTGATTTTCACCAGAGCATCAATGAGCTTCTTCTTGACCGCTTCAGGGGTTCCGGCCTTGACATAAAAAGAGGTCCAGGAGTAATTCACATATTCTGGAAAGCCGCTGTCAATGAAAGTCGGGACATTGGGAAAGTCAGGATGGCGCTTTTCACCGGACACTGCAATGGCCTTGAGTTTGCCGGATTTGATCAAGGATGCCGCACCGCCCAGATCGGCAATGCCCACATCAAGTTGGTCGCCCATCAGGTCGGTGAAAATTTGCGCCCCACCTTTGTAGGTGATGTGGTTGAACTTGACGTTGGCCATGTTGGAAAACCATTCACCCGCCAAGCGGTAACCTGCCGAGTAGTTGGCCAAACTCAAAGGCTTGTTGGGGTTCTTTTTGGAGAACTCGACCACGTCTTTCAAACTGTTCAATTTGGAGTTGCCGTTGACAACCCAGACGTTCATGTTGCGTGACAAGCCCGCCAAGGGCGTTAGATCGGTCATCGGGTTGTAGGGCAGATTTTTAATGCTCACCGGATTCACCGATATCGGTGAGTTGCTGGCCAACAAGATGGCATGCCCATCGGCTGGCAAGGCCAACAAGGCTTGCACAGAAATGATGCCACTGGCGCCTGGCTTGTTTTCAACCAATGCTGTTTGACCGAATTGTTTGGCCAAACGATCGCCGAAAAAACGGGCTGAGGTGTCTGAGCCGCTGCCCGCTGTAAACGGCACGAAAATACGAAATGGTTTGGATGGAAAATCTTTGTCTTGGGCAAAGACGTTTGCACTCAAAGACAAGGCCATCACAGTGGACGCGATAAGTAAGTTTCTTTTGAGCATGTTTGGTCTCCTGTTTTGTTTATAAATTACAAACTGGTCAGAAAAGGCCAGAGCTTGTCAGGGCCCTGCGCAAGCGCCATCTCCCCAATGCGGGTTTGCCAATGGGTTTCGTTGCCAAACTCATCACGCCACGCCCACAGCCGGCGTGTCAAGTGGTGCAAATTGTGCTCGCGGGTAAAGCCCATGGCGCCATGCACTTGGTGGGCAATTTCAGCACCCTTGCCCGCAGCTTCTCCAGACCGAGATTTGGCAACAGCAATGGAAAATGGTTCGGGCGCATCGGCTGAGACCTCAATGGCCGCGTCTGCTGCGGCGGCAGTGGCGGCGACATGGCCTGCCAAAATCGCGAGCATGTGTTGAACCGCCTGGAATTTGCCAATGGGGCGTCCAAATTGAACACGGTCATTGGCATACTGCAATGAATACGCCAGCGACCGTTGCAAAGCACCTGCCATTTGCACTGAGCGCATCAAGGCGCCTTCGGTCAGCAGACGTTCTTGGGCATCCGCCAAGGGTGCAAAGGCAATGATTGGGGTCTTGTCGAAATCAAATTGAACCCTGGGCTCGCCCGCCAAGTTTTTCACCGTTTCCGATGCACTGTGGGCCAGCGCATCGCGCGTAACTAAAGCCACAAATTGCTGCCCGTCGCGATGAGCCACCACAGCCAGATGGTCGCAGGACAAACCCCAAGGGACGCGATGCGCGTGACCCGAAAGTGTGGCGTTGTTCTCACTGCCGAGAAGCACTAAATTGTCCTGGGCATGGGACACGCTGACGGATAAAACACCCTCTGGCACCTTCAATCCCGCGGCGGACAACAATCGCCCCGCTAAAAAAGTCTCAGCCAGTGGAACAGGTGCCGCATGGTAAGCGCTTCGTTTCAGTACAAACAGTGCATCTTCAAAGGACAAGCCACTGCCGCCTTGTGCTTCAGTCAAGCAGGCTTGCGGCAGTCCAACCTCTTCCAAGGCTTGCCACAGCGCCTGAGGCCAAACACCAGCCTCGCTCGACATGAAGACCTCTTTGAGGCAATGCGCTTCGCAAATGCGGTCAACTGTTTTTTCCAGATCGTCTCGAATATCACTCATCTCAGCCCCAATCCTTTGGCAATCATTCCACGCAAAATCTCTCGCGTACCACCGCGTATGGTGAACCCAGGCGCTTTGAGCACAGACATCCCCAGCAAGGCTTCAAAGTCACTGCTTTCGTCATCCATCAAAGGTTCCGAAGGAACCAGTTGACGGAAAATTTCGGGGATTTCCCGTTCAAATGCGGTACCGATGTCCTTGACAAGTGCCGCTTCCAAAATGGGCTTTTCTCCCTTGGTGAGCATGCCGGCCACCGACGTTGACATGCGGCGCAAAGTGGTCAGGTGCGCCACAAAACGTCCAATTTCATTGACGGCGCGCGCATCCGGCTTGTCACCCAATTGCGCCATGGACGCCAGAAAAAGCTGGTAGGTGCTCAGAAAGCGGTCAGGTCCTGAGCGCTCGAAAGCCAGTTCGCCGGTCACCATGTTCCAGCCGCCACCCACTTCGCCAATGACCATGTCATCAGGCACAAAGCATTCATCAAATACGACTTCATTCCAGTCGTGCGCGCCGTAAATGTTCAGGATGGGGCTTAATTTCAGGCCGGGCGACTTCAGATCCACAATGAATTGGGTCATGCCGGCATGTCGGTCGTCTTCTTTGGCCGCTGTTCGAACCAAAGCAATCAAGTAATGCGCTCTGTGCGCACTGCTGGTCCAGACTTTGGTGCCCGAAATTTTCCAGCCGCCTTCGGCTTTGACGGCTTTGGTTCTGACGGCAGCCAGGTCAGATCCGGAGTCAGGTTCACTCATGCCAATTGCAAAAAAACATTCCCCTGCTGCAATTTGGGGCAAGATCAATTGGCGTGCCCGTTCGCTGCCGTGGCGCAAAATTTGGTTGCCACTTTGCCTGTCCGCCACCCAATGCGCGCCGACAGGTGCGCCACCGGCCAGCATTTCCTCCGTCATCACATACCGGTCCAAAGAAGTTCTGTCCTGTCCGCCGTATTTCTTGGGCCAAATCATCCCGATGTAGCCGGCTTGTCCGCACTTGCGACTGAATTCAGCGTCACCATCAGACCAAGAATTTTTTCGAGGCGTGAACGTACCCGCATCCCTTTCTTTTTGGAGGAATTCGCGCACTTGGTGTCTGAGGAGTTTTGCACTTTCTGGCAAGGTCACCGCAGGAAAAACAAAATCATGCATGTCATTACTTTCGCATCTGAAATTGAAGTCATTCCATCTTGATGCTTCCTTTGAGGATGTCAAGAAATCAAGAGACAACTTGGTGACTCGGGTTGGTTGTGATTGCGGGATGATTGTCAACACCCGCAGTCTCCGATTTTTGACAAGGAACACCATGCGCTCAGGCATTTACAGTTATCCCCAGACTCAGAGGGTCATTTTCGGTACGCCCTTTGCAAAAGCAATATCAACCGAGCTTGAAACGGTGGGCGCCAAGCGCGTTTTCGTCTTGGCCAGCGGCACCTTGTTTGGCCAGACTGATGTGGTCACTCAACTTCAGGCCGTTTTGGGAAGTCGCTGTGTTGGCGTGTTTCATGACATGCCGGCGCACACGCCGCGCACTGCGGTGGTCAAAGCGGCGCATGAAGCGCAACGGGGTCAAGCCGATTTGATTCTGACGCTGGGCGGTGGCTCTGTGACAGATGCCGGGAAAATGGTGACGCTTTGCATGAGTAACGGTATTGAGTCAGCGCAACAGCTTGACCGGTTAGCGACCAAGGTGCATGCGGATGGTCGCATTGAACGGCCAGAGTTTCATGCGCCCACAGTCCCTTGCTCCGTGATTTCGACCACCCTATCGGCGGGTGAGTTCAGTGCGCTGGCAGGCTGCACAGACACGGTCAAAGGAATGAAAGAGAATTTTTTGCATCCAAAAGCATCGCCTCGGTCTGTGATTCTGGACCCGGCTTTGACATTGCACACACCAGAATGGCTTTGGCTCTCCACGGGGATTCGCGCCGTTGACCATGCAGTGGAGGACCTGTGTTCGATCAACACCCAGCCCATTTCTGAGGCCACTTCATTCCAGGCGCTGCGCTTGCTCGGCAGAGGCCTTCGCGCCGTGAAAAAAGACCCCTCCAATGTAGAGGCTCGACTGGACTGCCAGCTGGGTGCGTGGATGTCCATCATTGGCTCCAGTGCTGGCGTTCACAAGGGTGCCAGTCATGGCATTGGCCATGTTTTGGGCGGTACAGCCGGTGTGCCGCACGGTTATACGTCCTGCGTCATGTTGCCGCATGTCTTGCGCTTCAATCAAAACGTCAACGAAGCCCAGCAAAGACTGGTCAGTGAGGCCTTGGGTGACCCTCACACACCCGCTTGTGACGTTCTGTCGGCGCTGGTGGCTGAACTGGGCCTGCCAAGTACCCTGCGGGAAGTGGGCGTCAAACCCGAAATGCTGGATCTGATTGCACACAATTCAATGCACGATCGGCTGATTCACACCAACCCCAGAAAAATACATGGCCCAGAAGATGTGCGGCATATTTTGGATGCAGCCTGGTAGGTCTTGAAAATGAAACCCTTGCAGGGCAAGGTCCTGGTTGGGGCCATGTGCATAGGTCAAGTGGGCAATCTGTTGCCGCATGTGGTGGTGCCTGCTGTCATGGTCCAGCACCTGATGCCTTTGTGGGGCATGACCCACTCGCAAGCGGGTTTTCTGGCTGCGGCGTATGCCGCTGGCTACATGGTTGCTGTTCCAATATTGAGCGCCTTGACTGATCGCTACGACGCTAAGCGCATTTTGCTTATCGGCTCCTTGTGCAGCGCATTGAGCACACTGGCTTTCGGGGTATTGGCCACCAGCTGGTTGACGGGCATGGTTTGCTGGGCCTTGGCTGGGGCCAGTTTTGCAGGTGCTTACATGCCTGGGTTACGTGCTTTGACTGACAGGTTGCCAGCGCAAGACACTTCACGCAGCATCACTTTGTACACCTCCAGTTACACCGTGGGGGTTGGTTTTTCATTTTTGTTATCGCTGCTCATTGCCGAAATCTGGGGATGGCGCTGGTCTTTTGCTGTGACCGGCTTGGGCCCACTGATCATGGTCTTTGTAGCCTTGAGAATGCTGCCCGTTCTGCCTGTATTGACCGGTGCACGCCTGCTGGATGTGCGGCCTGTTTTGCGCAATCGCCCTGCGATGGCCTATATCTTGAGCTATGGCACGCATTGTTTTGAGTTGTATGGATTTCGGACCTGGATTGTGGCGTTTTGGACTTTTGTGATCGCACGCCATCAGGGCGCTTCATTGCCAGAGCCTGTGACAGTGAGCTTTTTGGCCTCCTTGCTCGCCATGCCGGCGAGCATCATCGGAAATGAGTTGTCCTTGCGCTTTGGAAGATTGCGCGCCATCAGCTGGATTCAGGTTGCCTCGGCTTTGACGGCTGTGGCAATTGGATGCTTCGCAGGAAGTTCTGCCTGGCTGTTGTTGGTGTTGGTTTTTGTGTATGCCATCACGGTGCCCGCAGACTCGGGCTCGTTGACCGCTGGGATGATGTCGCATGCCCAGCCGCAATTCAAAGGTTTGACCTTGGCCATGCATTCGACTGTAGGGTTTGGACTCTCAGCCCTGTCGGGTTGGGCGCTCGGACTGGCGCTAGATTGGCAGGGCGGCGCACACGCGCCACAAGCTTGGCTGGCCGCCTTTGGTATTCTGGCAGCGGGTGTGATGTTGGGGCCTTTGGCTTTGAGGATTTCAAGGCCAAAGACCCCGGATTAAGTGATGCTCTTGTCAGATTTTGGCAACCACCCGTCCCAGCACGGTTCCGGCTTTCAGCCTGTCCAGTACAGAAGAGATTTCATCCATGGAACAGGTGGCGATCGGTATCGATTTGAGTTTGCCCGATTGCGCTAAAGCCACCACCTCTCGCAATTCCTGGAGGGAGCCTACATATGAGCCTTGGATCGTGATGGCGCGTTGAGCCAAGGGCACAAGAGACAAAGGAATTTCGCCGCCGTACAAACCGACCACCACATACCGTCCGCCTTTGCGCAGACAAGCAATGCCTAGGTTGGCGGTGTTTTGTGCGCCAACCAAGTCGAGAACACCCCAGATGCCGCCTTGCAGGGCTTGAATTTTGGCCAAGCAATCGTCTGCAAGCGGGTTGAAGGTTTCTTTGGCGCCCATGTCGCGGGCTGTGGACCATTTGGACTCATCAATTTCGCAAACTGCAATTTGCTCGTGTCCCATGGCCTTGAGCATGGCCACGGCCATCAAACCGAGTCCGCCCGCGCCCATGATGACAATCCAGTCACTGGGTTTGCAAGGCATGAGTTTGCGCGCAGCGCTGTAGGTGGTCAGCCCGGAGCAGGCCAAGATGGGCGCAAAACTTGGCTCAATGCCCGTGGAATCAATCAGGTAGCGTGAGTGTGGCACCAGAACATGGTCGGCATAACCTCCCGGGGATTGGATCCCGATAAAGCGAGGGCTTGGGCACCAGTTGTCGATGCCTTCTGCGCAGCGATCGCATTGGCCGCAACCCGTCCAAGGGTAGACCAAACGATCTTCGCCGATCGGCAGTTCGCCGGCCAGAGGGCCGCCCGAAAGAACGGTGCCAAAAGGTTCATGGCCCATGATGACAGGTAACTTCATGCCCCTGTCCGCCATCTGGAATTTGCGGCCACCGCCAAGATCAAAGTAGCCATCGCGGATGTGCACATCCGAGTGGCATACACCGCAATACTTGACCTTGACCAATACTTCAGTGCCTTGGGGCGAGGGTGTCTCGCGCAGGGCTTGCTGCAGTGGTTTACCCCATTCAACAATATCTTGGCTGATCATCAGTAGTCCTTTCGTGAAGGATTAAGGATACACACTAACTTGCAAAAATAGAAACGGACACGCATTCAGTTGGGCTGCATGAATGAAAACTTTCTCTTTTATTTTGGTGAACATTTTTTCTTGAAGGCCCGCCAAGCCGCACCAAATAAGGGTTTATCAGCATCTATTTTGTGAAAAAAAATGACTTGAATGCCATACAGTTGCAAAATGCGCGAGTTTATCTGTGACAGAATCAGCGCAGTTCATTGACAAGGAGAACCACCATGAACAAGAGTGAATTGATTGAAGCGTTGGTTAAAGAAACCGACATGAGCAAAGCGGCTGCGGGCCGTGCATTGAATGCCTTGGTGGACATCATCACCAAGACCGTTGCCAAGAAGCAAGACGTTCAGTTGATCGGCTTTGGCACATTCAAAGCCGCTAAACGCGCTGCTCGCAAGGGCAAGAATCCACGCACAGGCGAGCCATTGAAAATTGCCGCCGCTACAGTGCCTAAATTTTCTGCTGGTGCTGCCTTCAAGGCCGCAGTGAACAAGAAGAAATAATTTTCATTCTTCAAGCGAAGGCGGCCAGGTTGAACCTCGCCGCCTTTTCTTTTGGGTCATGGTCAACTACCAGGTGTCCACAAATCCATGGTTGTTTGCCCCCTTCAAAGACAAACTCGAATCCAGTCCTCTGACGATCCAATGGCGAGTTTCGCTGGGGTCGATGACAGCATCTATCTCCAGTGTTTGCGCCATATTGATGGCTTTGCCCACAGCATAACGTTCGGCCACCAATGCTTTGAAAAGCGCATCGCGAAGCGGGCCTTCAGGTTGCGCTTCCAACTCCTTGCGAAACCCCAGTCTCACTGAGCCTTCCAGGCCCATGGGGCCGAACTCACCGGTCGGCCAAGAAATCGTGAAGACGGGTGCGTCAAACCCTCCTGCTGTCATGGCCTGAGCGCCCAGACCGTAGCCTTTGCGCAAGACAACGGCGAAGAAGGGTACTTTCAATTTAGCGGCCACCACAAACATGCGGCTGGTGTGGCGCACTTGGGCTTGCGCTTCGATCTCGGGGCCAACCATAAAGCCGGGCGTGTCCGTCAATGAAATCAAGGGCAGTCCATGCGCATTGCACAACTGCATAAAGCGACTCGCTTTGTCAGCGGCCTCGACATCGATAGCGCCCCCGAGATGCATGGGATTATTGGCCATGATGCCTACAGCACGACCTTCGATGCGCGCCAAGGCCGTCACCATCCCGAGGCCAAATGGTTGACGAAGCTCCATGACGGAGTCTTCGTCGCACAGGGTCTGAACCACAGCGCGGATGTCGTACACACGAAGCCGATTTTCAGGTATGGCAAATCGCAATTTGCGTTGGTCGTCACATGTCCAGGTTGTCACCTTGCCTTGGAAATAAGAGAGGTATTGCTTTGCTTTGTCCACGGCCTCAATTTCGTCCTTGACCAACAGGTCAATGACGCCGTTGCGCGATTGCACATCGCTTGGGCCAATCGCTTCAGGCGCATAGGTGCCTAAACCGCCGCCTTCTATCATGGCAGGGCCGCCCATGCCAATGTTGCTCGAGCGGGTTGCAATGATCACATCGCTGCAACCGAGCAAGGCGGCATTGCCTGCAAAACACCGTCCGTGCACAATCCCGACTACCGGCACACAGCCTGAGAGGGCTGCAAACTGGCTGAAGGTGTGGTTGTTCAAACCGGCCACCACGGGGCGGTCAACGTCACCCGGCCTGCCGCCGCCGCCTTCGGCAAAGAGCACCACAGGCAGTTTGAGTTGGATCGCCAAGCCCAGCATCCTGTCTGTTTTTTGGTGATTGCCCGCGCCTTGGGTGCCCGCCAGAACCATGTAGTCGTAGGCCATCACGACGCAACGTGACTTCTCAGGGCCATGCAAGGATGCATTGACCGTGCCGATCCCTGTGACCATGCCGTCTGCGGGGGTGTTTGCGATCAAATCTTCCAGGCTTCTGCGGCGTGTTTGTGCGGCAATCGCCAAGGCACCGTATTCCATGAAGCTGCCGTCGTCGCACAACTGCGCTATATTTTCTCGGGCGGTACGCCCGCCTTGGTTGTGCCGTTTGTTCACCGCTGCCATGCGGTTTTCGTCCCATAAAAAAGCATGGCGCTCGTGCACACTTTTCAAATCATCTCTGATGGCGTCCAGGTCTTGCGTTTGAGTTTGCGCAGCGTCAGCGGCATGAACTTCAGTCAGATCCAGAACCACCAAGACGTCATCCGCAGCCAAGAAGTCCCCCGCACGGGCCATGATGGCACTCACACGTCCAGCGCTTTGAGCAAGCACGACGTGCTCCATCTTCATCGCCTCAATGACGGCAACTTGCGCGCCTTGGGGAACGAGATCGCCAAGCTGGACTTCGATTTGGATTAACTTCGCGGCCATGGGCGAAGCAAGGGCCGTTTGATGAAGCTTGAGTGTGGGTCGGTTTGGCGCGGGTGGCTGGGGTGCAAGGACACTGGTGCTCGGCGAATTGGCATTTTTCAATGCGTTGGCTCTGCGGAGCAAGGCGGTCAGATTTTCTTCAATGAATCGGGTGTGAACCGTTTGATGGACAAATTCAGGCGTCTCCAAGAGCGCTTGCAAAATGTCGGCGTTTGTTTTCAGGCCGCTCCAGTGGCATTCGGTCAAAGCCCGGATGGTTTTGCGTGTGACTTGCTCGAAAGAAGACCATTTGCTGCTGACAACCAATTTGGCCAACAAGGTGTCGTAATGCGGGGAGGGCGAAGCGCCGGTAAAGCCGTGGGTGTCTACCCGAATGCCTGGACCCGAGGGCATGTCAAAACGGGTCAGTGTGCCGCTGGCAGGATGCGTTTGGCCCTGAGCATTCAAGGTTTCTGCACAGATGCGAAGTTGAATTGCGTACCCCTTTTGCAAGGGCGGATGTTGCGGGTCCAACCCCACATCCTTGAGGCGCATGCCAGCGGCCATCTGTATTTGCAATTGCACCAAGTCCAAGCCCGTGACTTCTTCTGTGACGGTGTGTTCCACTTGGAGGCGCGGGTTGGCTTCCATAAAAACCCATGAAAGATCGGTGGCTTGTGTATCGACCAAAAATTCAAATGTGCCCAAGCTGCTGTAGTTGCAGTGGGCCGCCATTTGCAATGCGGCCTGTGTGATTTGTGCCCGAATGGCGGGTGTGATGCTGGGACTGGGTGCAATTTCGATGAGTTTTTGAAATCGGCGTTGCAGCGTACATTCCCGGTCACCCAAACTCATCACCTCCGTGCCGTCGCCCAGAACTTGAATTTCAATATGCCGTGCGCGTGCCATCAAGCGTTCGACGTAAACACCCTCTACACCAAAGGCTCGCGCTTCAGAGACGCAGCGGGCATAGGCATCGGGCAGGTCTGAGGCTTGAAAGACGGCGCGCATCCCCCTCCCGCCGCCACCGCCAATGGCCTTGATCATCACGCCTGCACCCTTTTGCTGATCAAAAAAGGCGTGCACCTGTTGCAAACTTACGGATTCATTCAAGCCCGGCAATACGGGGACACCGCAATCGAGTGCACATTGTCTTGCGCGGGATTTGTCGCCAAATAATTTCAAATGATGAGGCAGCGGTCCAATGAAAACCAAGCCTGCTTGGGCGCAAGCTTCTGCGAAATCAGCACGCTCACTCAAGAAGCCGTATCCCGGGTGGATCGCATCGCAGTTTTCTGTCAGCGCTATTTCGATGACCCGCGCCATGTTCAGGTAAGCGCCTGGGCCTGAGGCTTGCAATCCCACCGATCGCTGGGCCAATTGAACATGCAAGGCTTGCGCATCATCCTCTGCAAAGATG
>Ga0114959_10000950_pt1 | contig 26713 bp, 28 predicted proteins | sample C_130625_EF_Meta_FD_87317 | JGI IMG/M metagenome (GOLD analysis project Ga0114959, IMG submission 87317) | Freshwater microbial communities from Lake Croche, Canada to study carbon cycling - C_130625_EF_MetaG | ecosystem: Environmental > Aquatic > Freshwater > Lake | place: Lake Croche, Canada... | reverse complement strand
TTTTGTTTTTTGTTTTTTGTTTTTTGTTTTTTGTTTTTTGTTTTTTGTTTTTTGTTTTTTGTTTTTTGTTTTTTGTTTTTTGTAATATAAAAGGGAAGGGGCGTAATGGGAAACCTTGGTTTCCCGCAAAAGGAAGGGGCGTGCGGGGAAACCTTGGTTTCCCGCAACCGCAAATTATTGTTTAATACCAGCAAGTTGTTCAGGAGTTAAAAAAAATTTAAGACATTCCCAAATTTTGGCGGACTCGTTAATAGAGAAAGTACCGCGTTTTTGAGCAACAGTCAAAAAAGAAACAATGACATTGAAAGCAATATTACTATTATCAACAACAACATCAGTCAAAACGATAGTGGCTGGTTGCTTTGGTACATCACTTTCTTGTTGTGAAGGTGTTTCAACAGATACATCTACACTTGGTTCAAAAGGAGTAACAGGAGGTTGAAAAGGGGTTTCATCAACACTATCTAGAGTAATATTTTGGGAGGCGTCCATTCTTATTTGTATTCCTTATTTTATTTTTATATTGTTTTTTTGTAAAAATATTTTCTTATTATGAATACAACAAAATTCGCGATTTTTCAAAGGAGTTTTCTTACAAAAGTCCCCATTTTCCAGTGAATAACAACATAAATAATTGTAACAACCATTTCCAATAGATTTTTTATTTGCTTTCCAACATTCACTTGCGTCATTGAAATCAAATATAAATTCCAATTCTTTCATTAATTGTCTAGTTTTATTGCGGGTCAACATTTTAGTAATAATAATATTATGATTTAATAAAATAGAATAAAAACCAAAAAAGAATTTCAATTTTTTCAGTTTTTTCAATAAAAAATATAGCTTATTATTAGAGGAGAATGCTATGAATAATAATTCAATAATTGATTTTGTTATTCCTCTACATCGTTATCATAATATGGTAAGGACAGTAATAGAAGCTTTACAATTATTTTATAATCCGAGAGCTATTTATATTATAACACCAAAACAATCTGTTGAACAAATAGCAAATATTAAACAACCCAATATAATTGGAATACCAGAAGAAACATTTTTTATGGAAAATTATGGATTAACAATATCAGATATAGAGGACTTATTTAATAAAAATCAAGATGAAAAATCACGAGAATTTGGATGGTGGTATCAACAGTTAATAAAATTAGGTTCTCATACACAAATAAAAGGTTTATCAGACCCATTTATAGTTTGGGACTCGGATTTAATACCACTAAAAAAATGGGAATTATATCCAACTGTTGGAGAACCTTATTATAAATTCGCTATTTTACAAGAAAAAGCGCGTTCAGAATGGAATGTAGAACAATATAGAGGTTCTCTATTACAATTAACAAAAATGGATTTAGTATTTCCAATTCAAAAGGGTACATTTGTTCCACATCACTATGTTTTATACCATAAGGTATTAAATGGGTTATATTCACTAATAGATGAAAATAATAAAGAAGAAAAAAGTTGGATACATAGTATAATGTCTCTATCACATAGATATTATCGGTTTAGTGAATATTTAATGATATCATCTTTTATGATAAAAAACCACCCAGAATTATTACAATATCACAGGTTTGATGATTACGGAAAAAGCGGATATCGTATTCGCGATTCCAAAGAATTTGTAAAGGATATAGAAAAAAATTGTAAAATAGAAGGAAAAGGATTATCTTATACCGATTTTTATAAATATGTTGAGAACCAGTATAAAAACCAAGAATTACCGAGTTATTTACAAATAGAACACATATAATATTATATTTTTTAACAAGATTGCGTTATAGTATAATAATAAATGTATAATTTATTATAATAAAATGGGAATATATGACAATGGTAGTATTTTTGGAATAAGAATATATAATTTTAATGATCACGACTTTGCTAATATATTATTTGAAAAAACATATAATGAAATAATGAGTGATGAAGAAAAGAAAAAAGCATATTTATTTTATACCGAGTTAAATAATAAAAATGAAATACGTTTTCAATATTATACTGAATGTAGTAACACATATGGTGAAGGAATTTATTTCAATTGGTATCCAATGTATTTGAACCTATTTTTAGAAAAATTCGGCATTTGAAATTGGAAACAAACATATCATTGTTTATCAATCCAATCAGAAAGAATTTTGTAATCAATTGAATGTTTCGTTTCACATACTTCAATTTCAGAAGTATATGAAGACATAGTACCAATACCAAATCCAAAGATATTCCAACCAGAACCACTAAGTTCTTTCGTTACAATATGAATATTATATTTATTTGGCTTTATGACAATTTTATGTATATTATTTGTATTTAGTAAAAAATTAGTGAACCTAATAAATTTCGCCATACATACATTATTATTCAAGTTAATTTTAAGTACATTTTTAAGTAAAATCAAACCACTTATTGCTTGAATTTGAGCGATAAAACACTCTTGTATTTTTCATTCATTAATAAAATCAAATCATCCGCTCTCAATAATTTTTCTTTTTTGAGTATTTCAGCACCTTCATCAATAAAATCTTTGGAATTACGGATTAAAAATTCCGCATAACCATAAGCGTCATTGATCAATCCAGCGACTTCTATATCAATCATTTCTTTGTATTTTTCACTCATGCTAGGGTATATAACCTGTTTTCCCATACCATAATATACAATCATTCTTTCAGCTAATTTCAATGCTTCTTCAAAATCATTGATAGCACCAGTGGTAACACTAACACCATAGAAAACTTCTTCGGCAATTCTACCCGCCAATAAAATCATTAAATGTTCAAAAAGAGCTTCACGAGTAAGAATATTGGATGCTGTGTTTTCAAAAACAGTATACGCAGGGCTTTTAGGTGCGGATAAATTGATAATCACTTTGGTCATTTTAGCGTGATGTTTTGATAAAAGGCCAACTACAGCATGGCCTAGTTCGTGAATAGCAATATGGTCAATAATATCGGTGGTAAATTGGTGTTCAGTTGGTTGCCAACCTACCATCATTTTATTGAGTATATTTTCAATATCTCCACCAGATATGGCTTCGCGATTTTGTTTCAGCGCATTCAACATCGCTTCGTTTACCAAGTTCTCAATTTGTGCGCCAGATAATCCATTGGATTGTTCAATAATATCATCTTTCATAATATCTTTTTCAACAGGTTTTCCAGTCAAATGAATATCCAAAATAGATTTACGGGTTTTTTCATCAGGATTACCGATAAAAATGCGTTTATCAACACGACCTGGGCGAACTAAAGCAGGATCAAGTAGGTCAGCACGATTTGTAGCACCGATTAAGAATATACCATTTGTATTTTTGAAACCATCTAATGCGACTAATAATTCATTCAATGTACTATCACGCTCGCTTGTAGAAAGTTCACCTTCAGTAGAACGCTTTCTACCAACAGCATCAATTTCATCAATAAAAATAATACAAGGGACATTGTCTTTAGCCAATTTGAAAAGTTCTCGTATACGACTAGAACCAACACCAACATATTTTTCTTGAAATTCGGAGCCCGAAACAGCGATGAAATTGGTTTTGGCTTCACCCGCAAGGGCTTTTGCGAAAAGAGTTTTACCATTACCTGGTGGGCCTTCAAAAATAAGACCTTTTGGTGTACGAACATTGTATTTCGCATATTTGGTGTAATTGGAAATTATATCAACACATTGTTCTAATTCTAATTTGACGTTATCATATCCACCAATATGAGAAAAATTATAGGCTGATTTATTAATGACTTCAAAGTTCTCGGACTTCTTTTTTCCTTTTCCTCTTTTTCCACCAAATTGACTATAGTCATCATCATTATTAGTAGTAGGACGCCCAAAATCTTCATCGTCTTCTGGTTCATTGTATTTGAGGCCAAAACCTAATCCGAGTCCTAATTGCTCAAGACTACCTTTGTTTATAATAATACGAACAGTAGTGTTTCTATTAGGACTATTACCATTATTATAAAGTTCTTCTAAATCATCCCCTTTGTCTTCTCTATTATCCCCATTTAAAATTTCATTTGTTTGCTCGGTAATGTTCTTGGAATTTAAACGCTTGATATAATGTTCGTGGTAATTAGGTGAAAACGGATACTTTTTACGAGAATAAATTTGAAATTGTCTGTTCTCACGATTGGACATTTTAGTAAACAAAAACGCATTTACATAACTAATAAAGAAGAAAATATTGAAAAAATATTTCATTATAATATAGAACATTATATTTTTACACCCTTTTACAAAATATTATATTTATGAAAATAATATTTTATACAAATTTTCTCGGACAACAAAACACCTAACAATATTTGTATTGAGCAAGTTTATTTTTAAGATTTGTAGTAGCATTTTTGAGAACATTGGAAGTGGTTTTGAGTTCTTCACTAGCATGACTAATATATTGAATATCGGTATTGTTTTCAAGAGCAACACTAATACCGTGTTCGCATAATAAATTCCAATTATCAATAGTTTCAACTGCTTTATCAATAATATTTTTTTCTTCAACTGATAAATTGGCGTCGGCAGGAGCACTGAAACTGGCATCAACAAAATGGCCAATGTATTTCATAGCACAATTTACTTCACTCATAACACCTTCAATAATGATTTTAGTATCATGTGCTGATTTTGGTAGTTTAACCGTGGTAGTAGCCAAAATAGTTTCTTTGAATTTACCGAAAATATTGGAAAGATTGACGATTTTTCCGAGGGCAGAAGCAATGGATGATAAAAAGGCAAAATCATCAATAATATTGACTTGATGTAGTTTAATAATAAAGCCATTGAAGACAGCACTGAGTTCATCGGCAGCCCTACCGAAATCTTCAAAACCTTCAATATCTATATCCAATTGCATTTGTTTTGTTTCATTTGCTATTTTTGCGGCGGCATTGAATAAATTATTATAATCATCAATAGAACCTTTACCATGGAAATCCGAACATTGGATTTGACTAGCATATAATTCAATTTGTGATAGAACAGCAGATGTTTGACTATTTGTTTCGTCATCATATGTGGTGACTACTTGACTGAGGTTTTCGTGAATTTCCGGGTCATATAATTCAGGATGTGTGGTGTCAAATAGACCGATAGTAACATTGGAACCATCGGCAGAAACACCTTGTTGAAATTTGATTTTGTAACCAGAACCATCAATAGTAGTATTTAATGAAAAATCAACAATAGGTGGTATAAAAATATTTGAAGAACAATCCAAGTCGTCTTCAGATGAATTAGTATTAATGGTTACTGAATAAGATAAATCGTAAATATTGGAGGAATTATCAAAAAAAGTGTTGAATGAAGGGTCAGTTGAACTTGTAATTGTAATATTACCAGTGTTGGTGTTGCTGTTGTTGTTAGTGTTGGTGTTGCTGTTGTTGTTAGTGTTGGTGCTGCTGTTGTTGTTGTTGGCGTTGTTGGTGTTGTTGCTGTTGTTGTTAGTGTTGGTGTTGCTGTTGTTGTTAGTGTTGGTGTTGCTGTTGTTGTTAGTGTTGGTGCTGCTGTTGTTGTTGTTGGCGTTGTTGGTGTTGTTGCCGTGGTTATCAGCACGTGGAGTAGTGGGTGGTGTTGGGCTCATTATATACTTTATTTTTGTATAATAAAATATACAAATTATTTAACTAAATTCAAAGCACAAATGGTAAGAGACTTCACAATTGTAATGACTACATTACAATTATGATTTTATAAACTCATTGAATAAAGCTTTTACCAATTCAAAATCCGAATTTTTCACAGCACATTGGCTCCGATGTCTTTCAGATAATTCATATTTCGTTTGAAACCGTTTGGACAATAATATTTTTTTTCACTTTTATTTTGTTTTTTTCTTGTTTTTGATAAAGTCCCCCCACCTCTAATATTTGAGAGTTGTATTTCCCAATCAAAGTTTGAAAATACTCCCTTTAAATAATAGTTCATAAATTCTTTTATCCACGGCCTTAAAAGACGACATCTGTCTTGTTTTGGGATTAAATGAAAGAACTCCGAATAAGTATTAGAGTTTGTGTAAAAGTTTTCAAGTTCTACACGAATATTCATTGGGACTTTTGTAATTTTAAGAAAATCAATATATTCTGTTGGTTTTTCAGTTATATCATTCAACATTTTATCAACACGAACGCGATAAGCATTTTGTTTTGTAGTATCTTGTTGAACACCACGAAAATATTTTTCATACCAAGTTTCACCATTGTATGCTATTGATAAATAGTATAATGGCATTGGAACTAAATTGGTTCCTTTTTTTATTGACCTTGACCGATTTTTTTCCATGTCTTCGTCAGTTGCGCATTCAATTGAAGACATATCATCAAATCTAATTTTTTTCAGTTCTGGATGCAAACTTTTAATATGCATTAAAAGTGTTTTTATCATAATAATAGAACCTTCACCTCTACCAAGTGGCTCGTAAAGAGAGCATTCTTCGTCATACATTGCGTGTGGAATAGAAGCCGAAATAGCCACATTGTTATCAAATTGAACCGAAACATTAACACAATCGCGGATATTTCCACCGATTTTATAATTGATTCCTGTTATAACACCATCCCATGTTTCAACATTATTACTTATAAAAAATGTATATTTGCCCTTTTTTACTTCCATTTGTATATTATATACAAATAAAAAATTAGTTTTATCTTCAAACATTATCAAATAAATATTTCTCCACTTTATTACAATTTATTGTGTTAAATGTAACATTGGTGTATTTGTAGAATCTTTGATGTAAATATATAATAAAAACGTTACAAAAAATCAAAAAAAATCAAAAATATCAAAAATATCAAAAATATCAAAAATATCAAAAATATCAAAAATAATACATAAAAACGTTACAAAAAAACAAAAATAAGACCACAAAAACATAAAAAATTACAAAAATCAAACATAAAACGTTACAAATATCAAACATAAAAACGTTACAAAAAAACAAACATAAAAAATTACAAAAAAACAAACATAAAAAATTACAAAAAAACAAACATAAAAACGTTAATTTGTTTGCGCTACAACCGCAACATTATTATTATTTTTACGAATACATCCGCGTTTGTGTGCTGCTAACGCTTTCAAATTATTAGCATTAAACGCTTTACAAAGATCACATTTAAATCCTTGTTTTTGTATTTGAGTAGTAAATTTGGTGGATAAGTATTTATCCAAACAAGGGAAACGCAATTCATCAATTTGAGAGAGAACCTTTTTTTGACAATCTTTATAAACGCCAATCAAAGCTTCTTTTTGAGAAATGAATAATTGATATTCTTTGTTAATATCATTGAGAACACTGGTAGGAATAGAATTTTCATCATTTTGTTTATTGAAGTCTTGTAGCTTACTAGAAAGATTATCAATAATATCAATTGCGATTTTAATTCTTTCGGATGAATAATCGGTGTTTTGAATATAAACAATCATATTACCATTAAAATAATCAATATGGTAATTAGGTTTGGATGAAATACCACTATTTTGGGAAACAAATACACCATGACAATTATTATCTTCAACGAATTTTATAAAATTATTAATATCATCGGTTTCAATATTCAATTCATTATCTTTATTAGCAAAGAGAACTTTTGGTTTGTTTGGCCGTTTCATAACCAAAGTATATAATCCAATGGTATTCGCTACTTGCATAACATCACTGGAACAATACATTTGATTAAGAATGTACTTGAATTGATAACCACTGTTATGTACTGGTTTACGTGTTGGATTTTTAAGGCTATTAATAATACGTTCTTCGCAAGAAGTAATAAGTGTAGACATTGGGTTTTGGAAATGTTCTTTTACCATTTGTGAATTAATAGAGTTATTAGAATTTTGCGATGCGAGTTTTTCAAGTAAGTCAATGATAATCAGATTGATATTTTCAAAATCAATTTCAGGATGATTTTTATAAAAAGAGAGAATACGAGGGTTAGTAGTTTCCATTATAGAAGCTTATATACTATAGAGACACAATTTTTATATAATTTAAACTAATTGATGAAAAATGACTACTTAAAAAGAGATAGGACTGAAAATATAAATCCCTTTTGAATGTTGATAATACGAGTTTATTAGAACCCTCCGATATTTTTATTATAATAACAATAAAAATATAAAGTATTTATTTATGTACTGATTTTATGTTTTTCAAGTTCTGCTTGTAAAATAAAAATTTCTTTGGATTTATTCATAACATTTTTCAGTAATTCATTATTTTTTTTTTGTAAGTGAGATATTATTTCATTATTATCAATATTTTTTGTATTATCAGTTATAGAATTATTTGTTGTATTATTTGTATTATCAGTATAATTAGAAATGTTCTCAAGATTAAGATTATTTAATTGATAGCATTCATTCAAAAGATTTTGTAATCTATAATTTTCATTTTGTAAAAATAAAAATTGTTGCCAAAGATTATAATATCTACTTTTCCAAAAAGCGTTTTCATATGTTATACCATTGAGATAATTATTGAGATATTTACTGTCAGACATAATACAAAACCCCCCCGATTTATATAAAATAGAAATAAATTATTTTTATGGTTTTTTATGAATAATAAAAATTACTAAAGCATTTATGGTGTGTTGATTTTACAAAAATCACAATTATAGTGTCATTGTTTACAATTACAAAATACAATCACAAAATTAAATTTGTAATTACAATTGTATTACAGCATATATCGTGTGTATTTTTTAGCAAAATATTTTGTAAAATATTTTCTATAATAGTATTATATGTCATTACCGACAAACCCAGCGATGCCTTCATGGCAAAACAACGTCTATCCTCCTTACAATCCTTACTCTCTTGACCCAAGTCAAATCTTGGCTGCTATGCAAAACAACGCATTAACAACCAATATTTACGAGTCAACAAACAAGACCATTGGAACAGTCAATGATGCTCAACGACTTTTGACAAGTGAACTTGCTGGTGTTAATAAAAACATCTACGATTCCAATGTTCAAAATGCTATTGCTATTGAAAGAACCGCCGCTAATACACAATCAGTAGTAAATGATAGTCAAAGATTACTAACAAGTGAACTTGCTGGTGTTAACAAAAACTTATACGATGGTAATATGCAAAACGCAATTGCTATTGAAAGAAATGGCGCTAACAATATGGCTACAACAGAACGTGTTAATAACCAATTAGCAACTGCTATTGAAAGAACAGCAGCTAATGGTATGGCAACAACAGAACGTGTTAATAGTCAATTAGCAACTGCTGTTGAAAGAAATGGTGCTAATAATATGGCTACAACTGAACGTATCAATGGACAAATAAATAGTGCTGTTGAAAGAAACGGTGGAAATATCACAACCGCAATTGAAAGAGTTGCTGGTGAAGGTCGTTTAACAACCACTATTACCGATGCCGCTTCAAGACAAGCTTCCAATGATAGTGCTCGTGATATTCTAAGAGCTGTTGATAGAATTGGTTCAGAAGCAGTTGGAACATCAAAAGATGGTTTCGCTGGATTATTGAGTACTGTTGAACGTAACGCCGGTGAAAATCGTATTCAAACACTTACATCGTCTGGTATATTAAGTAATAATTTATTAGATGTTCGCCATTCAATATTAAATGATGTCAATCGTACTGGAAGTGAAATATTAGCATCTAACCAACAATCATTGAATGTTTTAACAAAACACGTAACAGATGGTGCTTGGGAAGGTAGAACATCAATGGCAACTGGTTTCCAAAGTCTTGCCGAAGAACATTTACGAACAAAAGCTGACTTAGCACAACAATCAGCTCAACATTATGCTTCTACCTTATTAGAAGGCCAAAAGAATTTGAATTTCCTTACAAGTAAAGTTGATAACCAATTTGCTGCTATGATTAGTAAAAATGATGGTCATTATGCTTCTTTAATGTTAGAACAACAAAAATCAGCCCATCATTCCGATAATAAAGCCGATAACCATTTTGCTGCTCTATTAAGTAAACAAGATAATCACTTTGCTGCTCTATTATTAGAACAACAAAAGGCAAAAGAATGTTTAACATTACAATTACAAGAAGCCAAATACGAAGCATTGAAGAACAAACAAGATTTATCTAAAGAAATCGGTGATTGCTGTTGCGAAGTCAAACAAAAGATTGACCAACGTACTCAAGATGTTATTAACACCGTTGATACCCTTGATAGAAATAGACTTCGTGATGATTTAACTGTATCCAATAATGAAAATAATCTATTAAAAATCCTTGAATGGTATGATGATAGAGGTTATGATAGAGGAGGATATGGAAGAGGTAGAGGGGATAGAGGTTCAAGAGGTCGCCGTTGAAGGTTAAGTGGTTCGTCAAGACATTCATCATCTAGTAGTAGCTCATCAGATTCCAGTTCAGACGAAGAAAATTCAGATACATCATCATCGTGTTTAAATTCGTTTACCAGTAGTTCTTCCAGTAGTAGTTCAAGTAGTTCATCTTCTGATAGTTCAAGTAGTTCATCATCAAGTTCCAGTTCAAGTAGTTCATTATCAGATACTGATACAGAAAGTGAAAGAAGGTCAAGAAACAATCGCGGTAATGATTATTATATTAGAAAAAGTTCAAATTCAAGAGTAAGAAATATTAGAAATTCTCCTTTTTTTAGACAAAATAATCCATTAAGAAACCGAACTAAACATGAACATAAACCAAAAGAACAAGAAGAACAAAAGGAACACGAACATTCACAAGAACATTCACAAGAACATTCAAACGAACATTCACAAGAACATTTCAGCCATCATTCTTCAGAACATTCAAGCGAACTTTCATCAGACCATTCTCATTCATCAGAACATTCACACGAACATTCGAGCCATCATTCATCATGATGGGAAGAAGGTACTGAACCAGAACAAAATAAATTATGTATACAATCAGAACAAATAATTTATTTTGATACACAATTAGGACTATTAGAAAAATCAAAAAATTATTCATTCAATGGTGTTACACTAACCGCATATGGATTTATAAAATTACCAATCAATGATATAGCAACCAATTTATATTCAAATAATATAACAACAGATAAGAATGGATTAGGATTGGCAATTGATGTAGACCACGAAATAAATAAATCAACTTATATACAATTAGATTTATCAGGTATAATATATAGAATAGTAGATGGTTCAGTGCCAAACATAACAATCAAAGATATTCAAAAACACGAAGGTTTTTCATTGTATGGTTCAAATGAATTCGGTTCTCAAGGTGTATTATTATATTCTTCAAAAGATAATCCATCCACACAAACAGTTCCAATACCATTTATAACAGATTATCGGTTTATTTCAGTAACAGCATCTGGTGAATTAGAAGGAGCAAATATAATACTTCATTCAATTGATTATATTATTTGTGATATAAATCCCACTATATGATTATAGATGTAAAATAATTGAATTAATAAATAAAATAGAACACATGAGTATGTATATAGATATAAATTTGTTAGTAAATGAAGAATTAAAATTAATAATAACATTACAAGATGATATAGATAATTTTTTAAAAGAAATAATAATTTTATTTTTACAAAAATTAATAAAAAGCTTATGTAAAACAGTAAAAATAATAACACTCGGCGATAAATGTAGTAATTGCGACGAATAATGATGATTGGCGAACCACATTATAAAATAATAAATATAATATATATTTATTATTTAAACCGGCTGAAAAATGTTCCACTATGCTGAAGTGTGATTAACAACTACATAGATTGAAAGTAATTACATTGAATGTAATATTACCTGTTGAAGTTCCAATAGAAATATAACGAAATGGAAGTGTTCCATACAAGTAAATATCACCTGTCTTACTTAAATCAGTCATATTATATGATGGAATGACTATTACTTTAGAGGAATTTGCGTCAGTATTATCAGTCGTATTTTTATAAGTATATAATTGAGTTCCTTTTAGTCCTAATGTATTTGAACCATAAATAATAAAATCTTCACCAAGTTGAATACTACCAATTTTTATTGTTGGATTAGCACATTTACTTGTTTTCACCCTAATATAATCACCCAAATCAATCTGAGCAAAATGTAAGGGGTCAATTTCATTGTTACCACCAATATCGTTTACGAAACCAATACCATTTTCGTGTGATGGAGTTTCACCGACTTTGATATATAAACGACTTGGTAGTCCAGCCGAATCAAAACCATAAACTATATAATTCATTTTATTTGGTATTGAATAAATTATTTTTACATCTTGTGGTCCACCACTTGTATCCGTTGTGAATGTATTGATATATTGTACACAACTACAATCACAAATACCTGCTGGTCCTGTTGGACCAATCAAACCAGTAGCACCGGTTGCGCCAGTTGCGCCTTGTGAGCCGGTAGCACCAGGTTCACCTTTAGCACCAGTAGCACCACTATCCCCTTTAGCACCACTATCACCTTTAGGACCAGTAACACCAGGTTCACCTTTAGGACCAGTAACACCAGGTTCACCTTTAGCACCAGTAACACCAGGTTCACCTTTAGCACCAGTAACACCAGGTTCACCTTTAGGACCAGTAACACCAGGTTCACCTTTATGACCAGTAACACCTTGTTCACCTTTAGCACCAGTAACACCAGGTTCACCTTTAGCACCAGTAGCACCAGTAGCACCAGTAGCACCAGTAGCACCAGTAGCACCAGTAGCACCTTGTTCACCAGTAGGACCAGTATCACCGTGACATCCTTTTTCGCCTTGTTCACCAGTAGGACCAGTATCACCTTTAGCACCGGTAGCACCAGTATGGCCTTGTTCACCAGTAGCACCAGTATGGCCTTGTTCACCAGTAGCACCATGTTCACCTTTAGCACCAGTAGCACCAGTATGGCCTTGTTCACCAGTAGCACCATGTTCACCTTTAGCACCGGTAGCACCGTGTTCACCTTTAGCACCGGTAGCACCGTGTTCACCTTTAGCACCGGTAGCACCGTGTTCACCTTTAGCACCAGTAGCACCAGTATGGCCTTGTTCACCAGTAGCACCAGTGGCACCTTTAGCACCGGTAGCACCAGGTTCACCTTTTTGACCTGTTACACCAGGTTCACCTTTAGCACCAGTAGCACCAGTATGGCCTTGTTCACCTGTTTCACCAGTAGCACCGTGTTCACCTTTAGCACCAGTTGCGCCTTTACAACCAGTGGCACCTGCTACGCCTTTACAACCAGTGGCACCTGTGGCACCAGTTGCACCGGTAGCACCATCACACCCATTGTCACCGCAATATCCTCTTGGTCCAGGCGGGCCAGTTGGCCCAGTATCTCCATCAAAACCATGTTCTCCTGGTTCACCTGGTCTACCATTAACACCATTGACTCCATCCAATCCCCGTTCTCCCCTCTCTCCGCGTGCTCCATCGACACCATTTTTGCCTGGTCTGCCGGGCTTACCGTCTTTGCCGTCTCTGCATTGTCTGCCTCGTCTACAATGATTATTTCTGTTACTGCACGATTTATTAGAAGAACAACTATATTTTTTATTATCACAACTTCGTGAAGAATGATCATCAGAATCATATTCATCACAGGAATTACAATCGGTTTTTGGCATATAATAAAATATTATTATATATCAATAATACACAATATAAAAAATACGAAAATAATGTCGCCTATATTACCGTTTACGCAGTGAAAAAAATAAGAATATAATTTTATAAATACAAAGTGTAAAATTATAACATTATAGACTTTAACTCTTTATTCATAGAAGAAAATCAAATTATGAATATATAATATCTCCTTTATAATAACATTATCGTAACCCGCCGTTTTATATAATTAAAAATATATAAAAATAATCTACTATAATATCATAAATGAATAACGAAGAACTAATAAAGGAAAATCAATTATTGAAAGAAGAATTAGAAAAAACTAAAAATATTTTAACAGAAACACAAGAACATCTAAAAAAATATACCGCTCCATCTAATATGAAAAGATATTATGAAACCCACAAAGAAGAAATAAAAGCAAAAGTAAAAGAATACAAAGAAAAAACAAATTATTATGGTAATTTATCCCCTGATAAAAAAAAAGAATACGCAAAACGAGCATATCAAAAAAAAAAGGAAAAATTAGAGAACGAAAAAGTAAACGCCCACAATATTTAGACATATTTACTTTTTATATAAAAACTATATAAAAATAAAATCTTTAGATATAATATATAAGATGGTAAAAAACGATAGTACCACAGCTTTTAGACCTATTAAAAGTAGTATATGTAAAGAAACAGGATGCACGAAAAGACCATCGTTCAATGTAAAGGGTGAAATGAGAACGTTGTATTGTTCTGAGCATAAGAAAGAAGGGATGGTAAATGTAATAAGCAAAAATTGTATTTATAAAAATTGCACAAAACAGCCAATCTATAACATAGAGGGTGAAAAAAAAGCGTTATATTGTTCTGAGCACAAATTAGACGCAATGATTGATATAATGCATAAAACTTGTATTTATCAAAATTGCATAGTACGACCGACCTATAACATAGAGGGTGAAAAAAAAGCGTTATATTGTTCTGATCATAAATTAGACGGAATGATCGACATATTAAACAAAAAATGTATTTACAAATTTTGTAAAAAACGTCCAAACTTTAATATACATGGTGAAACAAAAGCATTATATTGTTCTGAGCATAAAACAGAAGAAATGATTAACGTATTAAGCAAAAAATGTATTTATCCAGGGTGTACGACGCAATCAATCTATAATATAAAAGGTGAAAAAAAAGCATTGTATTGTTCTGAGCATAAATTAGAGACAATGATTGATGTCAAACATAAAACTTGTATTCATGATAATTGTATAGTACGGCCAAACTTTAATACAGAAGGTGAAACAAAAGGATTGTATTGTTCTGAGCATAAATTAGAAGGAATGATAGACATATTAAGCAAAAAATGTATTTATCCTGATTGCAAACGGCTACCAACCTATAACATAGAAGGTCAAACAAAAAGATTGTATTGTTCTGAGCATAAAACAGAAAACATGCTAGACGTGACACACAAAACTTGTAAAACCTATTTGTGTTCAACTCAAGTTAAAGAAAAATACGATGGGTACTGCATGTTTTGTTATATCCATTTATTTCCTGATAAACCTGTTTCGAATAATTATAAAACCAAAGAATTTTCGGTAGTAGAATTTGTAAAAAACAAGTTTCCAGATTTGTCATGGATAGCAGATAAAATAGTAAAAGATGGTTGTTCTAAAAGAAGACCAGATTTGTTATTGGATTTGGGTTATCAAATTGTAATCATAGAAGTAGATGAAAACCAACACATAGATTATGATTGTAGTTGTCAAAATAAACGCATAATGGAATTATCGCAAGATTTGGGTCATCGCCCTATAATATTCATACGGTTCAATCCTGATGATTACAAAGAAGATGGAAAAAATATAACATCTTGCTGGGGTCAAAACAAAAAAGGAATATGTGTTGTCAAAAAAACAAAAAATAATGAATGGTCTGAAAGATTGAATGTATTGGAACAACATATCAATTACTGGATAAATCCATCAAATAAAACAAATAAAACAATTGAAATAATCCAATTGTATTATGATAATTAAAATTGGAAAATATTTTTATATTTTTATAAAAAAATATTTTACGAACATTGTTTGATAGTAATAGTAATACAATTACCTTCATTTTTTACTTCAATATTTTTTTCGTTATCACATTGGCATTTATATTTTTTGGTTTTATCTGCCTTTTTATATTTTTCACTTTTGTTACATTTATCGCATTTATTACATTTGTTGCTTTCGTGTTTTTTACATTTATCACAAACACTAGAATCGCTATCATCATCACTATACCGGTATTTTCTACTGGACATTTATATTATATAAAAATAAAAAATATTTTAACAAAAAAATATTACACTAGATATCATTATAAAGAAAACAACAAAAATCAAAAATGTAAAATAGTATTCAAGGTTCTCAACTATGTAAAAAGAAAATAGAAATAGTAGCATTGATTTGAGGTATAGTAAATCCAACACTACTCGCATCATAAAGAGTAATAGATTGAACAAAAGGAGTTATATTAATAAGTTCAATATTACAAGCATAACCACTAGGCGATAAACCAGTTTGGTATATCATATCACTATTATTGATTTGTAAAATCAACGAAGAAGAATTTTGAGTAGTTCCACTAAGAGAACCAATAGTACTACCAGGAATAATAGATGTGGAATTTTTATAGAGAGAAAATTGGCACCCTTCAATATGATATAAATTGATATAAACATAATAATACCCAGTTCTCCAAAATAACAATTGAGAACTATTTGGAATATGTATACAATCACCGAATATAGAATTATCATAATTGAAAACAACCGGTTTATCAAAGAGAACATCTTGTTGATTTGTATTGAAAACACTCAAAAATGTATTGGAAAGATATACAGAACCTGTAGGACCAGTAGGTCCTGTATAACCAATATCACCGGTCATTCCACTAGGGCCAGTAGGGCCAGTACACCCAGTGTAATAAAAATATTCGCGAATAGTTTGACAATATTTCAATTCATTACCATTGATAGTTTCATTGATAACGCATTCGGAAATATCAAATGGTTGAAAAATATTAGCAGACAAATCCACTTCATTCAAAATAATAGAATTTTCCATATAATGAATACAAACAAATATTTTTTATTTATTTAACTAAATATTCAAAGCATTTACGAGTGAAAATTAGAATTGTAATTACAAGTTTAGAATTCCAAAAATCAAAGAGGACCAAATTTATCATAGAAAACAAGTTCATTATTTTTCCAATAAAGGTTCTCATCTTTTTGAATAACATTTAATAATTCAACACATTTGGAAGAAAAGAAATCCGAACTTTCTTTCGGTAATAGTGAAGGTAAATTATTGATAGCAATAATATCAACAAATTTATTATATCGAAAAACAGGATTATCCCAAGTGGTATTTTCAGAATAAATATTGATAGGATTATTTGGTTTGGAATAATCACAACTAATATCACTAATAATTATATTTCTATCAAAAATAGTATTTTTATCAAACCAAATTTCAGTAGATAATTCGTGTAAAACAATACAATTGAATAATATATCGTGTGTTTTCAAATTAGATTTATCACTATTTCTATCATAAACTTTATAGTCTAAACCCATTTTATCAAGAATAGATGTAACACCTGAACCACAGTTACCATTGGCGCCAAGAATACCAATAGAAATGTTCTCAAAGATAGACTTTTTATTTAATAAATCCATTAAAATAAAATAAAAATTGTTCCAATGAGATAGTTTAGATAATTGAGAACCACATTGTTTAAGTGAATAATGTAATAATGTCATAATAGCACCAGTAATACCGGCATAATAACCAAAAGAAATGAGGCGTTTTTTATCGCTATTATAAAAATATTCAAAATCATAAATAACACTTTTGGAATTGAAAAATGAATTCAAAATAAATTGAGAATTATATTGATTTTTATAGCAATGAGCAAAATAAAGATGTTTATGATTAGATAATTTATCAAGTTCTATTATTTCTTTCAATCCTACTATTAAAGCATATTGAAAATCATTATGAAACCAAGGTTTATTTGTAATAAAAGCACCTTCATTAAGATATTCAATGTCTGAGTAAATACGATTATTAGATGTTTCTACATAGATAACATATCCATTGTTTAATAATTTTGGAATATCACTCGGTATAATAGGTGTTCTTTTTTCATTCTCATTTATTTCGCATCGTAAATAAATTATTTTAATTTTATTCAATTCAAAATCCATTATATAGTTAATACTCTATAATATAATACTAAAATAATTGTAATTATAAACTAATTAAAAATATGTATAATAATTATAAACAGAATGGATAATTCAGTTATAATAAGTAAAGGGAACGGAAATGAAAACGAAATGGAAAAGAAGCATTTGAAATACAGAGAACAATATAAACTTGCTCCAATTTATTGGGGATTGGGTATAGAAAATGAAGTATATTTAGAATTTGAAAAAAAATTAGAAATCAATGAAGAAAATTTTATAAAAAGTTGTAAGCGCGAACGCTATAGTGTAAATTATTTTGAAAATTATAAGCATTTTGATTTTATAAAAGCATTGAAACATTTAATCCAAGGAACGAAAAAAATGAAAGTCCCAGTATTAATGAATTCACATAGTTTCACAAAAACAGATAAATATAATAATCCAAAGACATTGTATACAAAATTAGGAGAACCAAACCCGAAATTTGTGGGGGAAACATTATTAGAAACATTACAAGAAGAAAATGAATATTTTAAAAAAAATATAGATAATGACTGGTTATTCGACGGAGATATATTAGAATTCAATACATTGAAATTCTATAATACGACTTTACAAGAAGTCGTATGTGAATTATCTAATAACAAAAAAACATTTATAACAGAATTAAATGAAACATTCAAAAAAAAGGAATTATTTAGAGAACACGGATATATAACAATAATGGAAAACAATCATTCTTTTGCTACATTTATCACGAATTATAAAAATGTAACGATATTCAATAATGGTACACTACATTTTAATTTAACATTACCAACAGAATTGGATGAGAATTTACAAATAAAAGATATGGAAAAATTCATACACGACCACAAAAAAGGTATAAAAATGATACAATGGATGGAACCCTTTTTGATATCAATATATGGAACCCCAGACCCATTTGCCATTATGAATAACTATCCAGAAAAACATAAGTTCTCAAAAGCTTCACAAAGAACAGCAGTATCAAGGTATATTGGTGTTGGAACATACAATACAGATGAAATGTTCAAAGGTAAAATGTTATCAAAACCTGTAGACGAATTAGCTTGTAATAAATTATCAAATTGGTGGTTCAATGAATATTACAAAAATAATTCATACACAAAATTAGACGAAATCGGCTTTGATATAAATTTCAATAAACATTATAACCACGGAATAGAAGTGCGATTTTTAGAACACATAACAGAAAAGATAAAAATGTTTGAAGCATTTGAATTTATAATTTATTTAATGGATACCATATTAGATAGTGATGATATAAATGTATTTGGAAATCCAATTATGAATAATTTATGGAATAATATTGTATTGAATACCATAATTTATGGTAAAGATTACGAATTGAAAAAGAATGAAAAAGAATTATATGAAAAGATTTTCAAATTCAAAATACGACATAAGAAAATGAGTGATGTTTATTATGAAATATATTATTATTTATTATTGAAATATAATGATTTTGAAAATACACACAGAGATAATATTTATAAATTACAACCAGTAGGTAAGTTTTCAAAAAAGGCATTAAAATCGCAAGTAAAAGTAATAAATACGAAATATTTACCACAATTAGAAAAGAATGAAGGAGAACATCATGAAAACTTATTTACACGATGTTATAATATGATAAAAAATATAATATAAACTATTTGTTTTTATACTTATAATTATAAAAACAAACAATTCTGAACGCCTTTTCTTAGACAGAAATAATTTGAGTTTTTTTATCTAACACCACCTCTTTGAGAACATTTTTCATTATTTTATCGCGATATTTATCTTCTTCATCTTTACCACGACCACCCAAAGCAACTGCCGTCAACTTGAAAAAATGTTGGTTTTCTTTTGTATTGTTCTCTCTACATACAGGGTGTTTTTCTTGCCAGTTATGATGTTGGTTCAAATTTAATTCTGCTATTTTGTCAATTGTCCATTTCAATTTCTGTTTATCATTGTTCTCTTTTTCCCATATATTATTGTCTTTTATATATACTGTTTCGCGTTTTAAGTCTGTACAATGAATGGGGAGTTTTTCGGTTTCTAATTTCTTGAGTTCTTTTATGAAAATACGCGAGATTCCATCTACAAAACCTAATTTCCCTGTAGTTTCAAAATCGTCGGTTGTTAGTTTCAAAGAATTGACGAAATCCATTATATTCATAGCATCTTTACACGTTTCATTGAGGAAAAATTGTAGGTTGAATTGTTGATTTGTATTATTTTGTGTATTGATATTGGTGGTTTGTTTCTTGGTCAATTCTATTATTTCTTTATGGTATTCTTTGTTTTGTTCCAACAATTGGTTCTCTTTTTCTAATAATTTATTATTTTGTTCCAATAACTTGTTTTCTTTTTCTAATAATTTGTTTTGTAATTCTTTGTTTTGCTCAACGAGAACCTCTTGTAATTCTTTACTTTGTTTCAAAACTTCCATAAATAATTGTGGTGTAAAAATATCTTTACTAATAATATTTCCTGAAACAAATGTATTTTGTAGTGGGTCTTTATTTGTAATGAATTTATTTACTCCTTCTGTGATTTCGCTTTTAGAAACAATACAAGTTTTGTTATGTTTCCATAAACTACGATAATTCATATATTCTTTATTACATTGTAAACAAATATGTTTGGGTTCTTGTTCTTTTTCTTTTCCATACAAAAAATTTTTATGTTTTTCAGTCAATAAATGCCTATCATAATTAGATTTCATTTGAGTAGTATAATTACATCGTAAGCATTCAAATTTAAAAATTTTAGCGCATCTTTTTGTGTCTCCGTTTGTCTCCAAAAGATGCGCTAGGTGTTTACGAGTGGTCAAATGTCTATCAAAGTCACATTTTTTATACGTATTATAATGACAATTTTCACAAAAAAATTGTGCGCGTTTTTTTTCATCGTTTTTTGTCTCCATTTCTTTTATATTAGGAGATAAAAAAAGAATTCTCTAAATCCTTTTATAAACAAAAAATAAAAAATTATGGTAACAACGTTTGAATGATTTTTTTAGTAATTTGCCCGATGTCCGAGTAAAATGATTTTTTTGACAAACATTTTGTTCCACCTTTTCAAAATTGGACATTTTTAAAATGTCCATTTTTCAAAACCTAACTACTAGTTTTGTACAACTTTTTTAAGGGGTTTTATTTATTTTTCATAAAAGCAAAAAATAAAAAACTATTTGAGAACCACATATTGTTTATCTAAAACAACTTCTTTGAGAACATTTTTCATTATTTTATCACGGAATTTGTCTTCTTCGTCTTTACCACGACCACCCAAAGCAACCGAAGCCAGTTTGAAAAAATATTCGTTTTCCTTTGTATTGTTCTCCTTACATACAGGGAATTTTTCTTGCCAATTATGATGTTGTACCAAATTCAATTCAGCTATTTTGTCTATTGTCCATTTTAATTTCTGTTTTTCATTGTTTTCTTTTTCCCAGATATCATTATCTTTTATATACACTGTTTCACGTTTTAAGTCTGTACAATGAATGGGGAGTTTTTCGGTTTCTAGTTTCTTGAGTTCTTTTATGAAAATATGTGAAATGCCATCTACGAAACCTAATTTTCCTGTGGTTTCAAAATCGTGTGTTGTTAGTTTTAATGAATTGATAAAATCCATTATGTTCATGGCATCTTTACACGTTTCATTCAAGAAAAATTGTAAGTTGAATTGTTGATTTGTATTATTTTGTGTATTGATATTGGTGGTTTGTTTTTTGGTCAATTCTATTATTTCTTTATGGTGTTGTTCATTTTGTTGTAACAATTTATTTTGTAATTCCTTATTTTGTTCCACTAAAACGTCTTGTAATTCTTTACTTTGTTTTAATACTTCCATAAACAAATGTGGAGTTAACAATTCTTTAGTGATTACATTACCTGAAATAAATGTATTTTGTAATGCTTCAGGTTCTCGTTCATCAATAGAAACAACACATTTTTTTTTATGTTTCCATAAACTACGATAATTCATATATTCTTTATTACATTGTAAACAAATATGTTTTAATTCTTCTGTGTATCCACTAACATTTTTCTTATGTTTTTCTGTTAATAAATGTTTATCATAATTTGATTTTATGTTAGTCGTATAATTACAATGAGAGCAATTATAATGCGAATTAATATCTGATACTTTTTTGTCTCCATTTGTCTCCAAACTATTCTCTAAATGTTTACGAGTAGCAATATGCTTATTAAAATCACTTTGTTTATATGTAATATAGTGACAATGTTCGCAATATAATTTCGGAGATAAATTTTTATACTTTTTTGTCTCCATTTCTTTTATATTAGGAGATAAAAAAGAATTCTCTAAATCCTTTTATAAACAAAAACAAAAAAATTTATGGTAACAACATTTTATTTTTAATTTCGCATTTTACAGCATTATCGTGTAAACTGACATTTTGACAAACATTTTGACCCACCTTTTCAAAAATGGACATTTTTAAAATGTCCAATTTTCAAAACCTAACTACTAGTTTTGTACAACTTTTTTAAGGGGGTGGGTTTTATTACTGAAAAATATTCAGTATCTTCTTTATTTTTTTCTGTTACCTATTATTGTGACAAAATTCATATAACTCATAATTTTATAGATTAGTACTTATTATGTGAAATTAAAATAGTAATTTGTAATTACAATTGTAAATGTTTGTAAAATCACAAAATCGCAATTTTTGAATTTGTGAATTACAAAAGTTCTATTCGTCGCTATGTTGAAAATAACTGATAAGCATACCTTTTTTTGTTCTTTCTATAATAAGTTTGGTATTATAATAATGCCCAACGCCAGCATTTTGTTTATAATTATTTTTTTTGATAATTCTATTTTTATTATAATTATAACGAGTTTTATACATATTATTTATAACTGAAAAACGGTTTTGAATACATCATAATTGTTCTCACTATCGTAATTATCATTATTGTAATTACGTAAAATCGCAAAAATATAATTATCTATAATACCATCATATTCTTTGAGAACCTTATGAAAAATAGTAGCGACGTGGGTTGGAGGATTTTGCCAAGCCCCACAACCCATAGCACCAAATATAATAGTATTGTGATTGTATTTTAATGCGACTTGTATTATCATTTTGATTTTATTTTCTAATAAATCAATATCGTCTTGACATAATGTTTCATTTTCATCCAAAAATGGATATTTTACTGCTGGGCATGCGATAAAATCAAGCAAAACAGGGTTATCATATAGTTTCCAATTATTGTTCTCAGCGGATTTTATTACAGATACTTGTGGAGAATAAATACACTCATCATCATTAATCGGATATAAGTTTTGTGTAAGAGTTTGGAAATAATTACTTCTTCTAAAGATACTTTCTTCTTGAGCACCAGAACCCATATTTACCCAACCACCAGCATATTCATCATCTGATAAATTCAATACCAATGGTTTGTCAAATAATAATGCGCAATCAATGGTATCCATATCATAAATGTGAATATTTGATTTTGTTTTTTGGGTTGGCCTTATTTTCTGTAGTAAAAAACTGGCATCATAATGTTCTCGGATAGACGATGGTGGTGATGGAATTGTTTGACAAATTTGTTTTGTGTTTTCCCAACAATCAATTCTTAGTGTTTTTATATTCATAGTTTGTTCATCAATTGAAATTGGTTTATTATTCATATTAGAAAAATCAAGAGATATTCTTTTGACACTCATTATTAAAGGTATATAATATAATTTATATATTATTTATCATTTTTATAAAAATCATTTTTACAATTTACAAATCAGTCATTTGTAATTACAATTGTAAATGTTTGTAAAATCACAAAATCGCAATTTTTGAATTTGTAAAACGTTTCTGAATTAGAATTGTAAATTGTTTGTAAAAATAACAAAAATACACCAATCTCATATAATGAATAATACACTTACATAGAGTTACTAATGAAGATAAATTATAGAAAATGGAACAAAATTGAATTAAAAATATATAAATATTTTATATATAAAATTATTTCAATCTAAAATATGAATTTAGAATTACCAAAAAATTTTGAGTTTTTTGATAAAACTAATATAAAGGCTATAGAAAACCTTATTCGTGAGCAAGGAGACGAAGTATGTAATAATAAAATAGGAAGAGATTACATTAAAAATAAATTAAAAAATTGTGATTTCGGTTTCATTCGTAAATCAATAAAAGCAAAAATAGGACAAATACAAACAAGAAAAAATAAACAACATCTGCATAGTTTTGTATTATGTAAATTACTTCCAAATCCGTATCTAAATAAAATAGATATTACGTTGGTATGTTCCAGAATAAATTCAAAAGATGGAAAACAGTTACTTGAATTGGTAGAAAAATATGCCCAGACAATAAATTATAATTGTTTATCATTAATAGCTATTGGAAATACTCGTTTAGTAAATTGGTATAAATCACAAGGATATTTATTAGAAACTGATAAAGATATTATAGATAGTAATTTGAAATCTTATTATATGGCAAAGTATATTTGAGGTTATATAAAATATGTATTATAACAAACATATTTTATTAGTTTCTCAATTATATCAAAAGTATAACCCACGACTATTGAACAAAAACAATGGAAATCTTCTTCTTGGATAATAATCATCGTAATAATAATGATAGTGATAATATCTTTTAGAACGGCTACCTCTTGAATGAGATGATTTACTTGAACGTGACGAACGAGAAGAGTATGAAGAGCAAGAAGAAGAAGAGCAAGAAGAAGAAGAACAACTATGATGCGAGCGAGAACCCATAGTATAAGTTATGTTATGATAATAAAATATAAGAATAAAATAATCTAAAACCTTACGATAATCAATCAGACCAAATTAAAATAATATTTTTTTAAATACTATTTTAATTTACAATTTTGAATTTAGTTTTTTACTATCAAGTATAATTTTTTTTGTCTGTAAATCCACAATATGTACCCATTGAGAATTATCCATATCAGAAACAGAGAGTTTATCCTTAAGTAATTTATTATTGTAAAAATGTTTTTTGCTTTTGATTTTCTCGTAACTAATAATAGCATCTTCTAATGTATTAGAAAATTTATAAATATCGTTAGGGTTACAAGAATTGTCATAATGATAACCTGTAATAATCAAATAGCCAGATGTATTCATATCATTCATATAGAGATGTTCTCAAAAATAATAAAATAACATAGTGATATATTTTTATGTATTTTTAGATAAAAATATATAATGTTAACGAAAACGATAATATTTATTTATTATTCATAACAATTGAATTGGTATGCTTCTTGACGCATCCTCTTTTATGAGCACTCAACGACTGTTTTGAACCCGCAGTAAAGTTATTACAGAGTTCACAAGTAAAGCACCTGCTCTTAACATAAGCATACTTGGCTGACAAATACTTATCTAATTCTGGAAATTTTAAATCTTCTATTTGTAATGTCATTTTTTTGCCGAAATCTTTCAAAATAGTAAGCATATTTTCTTTCTGTTGAATATACACTTGATATTCATCGTTTATACTATCTAAAATATCCTTAGAAATAGAATTGTTCTCATCATCTTGATTCAAATCTTGTATTTTAACAGATAAATTATCAATGATATCAACAGCAATTCTAATTTTATCCAGCGAATATTCGCAATTCTGGACATATACAAGAACTTTACCTTTGTGGATATCTATTTGGTAATTTTGCTTAAAAGTAATGCCTGAATATTGTGATAGGAAAATACCGTGTGTGTTCTGGTTTTCAATATCAACAATAAATTTTGCGACCTCTTCTTTGTCGATATTGTTTTTATAATTTTTATTCTCAAACATAATAGTAGGTCTATCTAATCGTTTCATAATAAAGTCGCCTGACGATTTCAAAGAAGTAGTGTCTTTAATTTCAGCAGTTTCATACATACTGTTTAAGATAGTCGATAGGTTCTCTTCCCCGTACTTTCCTTTATTTGATGAATTCTTATATTTACCAAGAAACTCAGTAAGTTCGTCTGATAACTTATTCTGTGTTAGTGTAGAATTATAAGAACTTTCTTTTAAAATATCAATGTTATTGTTAATTCTATTCTCACTTGCTGTAAAAAAAGAGAACAATGGTTGTTGAATACCCTGTAACATAGTGCTATATTTTGTATCAAGTTTACTAATAAATTCATTAAACGATTTTTCATTACTGTTTTCTTTAGATAGTTTTTTAGTTTCTTCCATAATCAAAGAATAAAAATTTTTAATAGTGCTTTGCATTTGTTTATTAACAGTTTCCATATTTTTTGGCATAATATCATTAATCAATAAAGTAGTTTTATCAATAATATGATTATTATTTTTATCCATTAGAGAACTTATCTTATCATTAGTGGTAAGAGAACTGTTTGTAATAATTTGTTTGACATCATCAATATATTCTTTTTTCAAATTCATAAATTGTAACATCATATTGTTGGTAAATTCATTATTCAACTTGATAACGCTTTCATTCATAGTAGATAAATTACTTTTTATGCTATCTATTTGTTTTTGGTTCTCATTCATATAGTTTAATATTTGTGCATTTATATTTTTATCCATATTTTTTGTACTATGATTGAATATGTTCTCAAAAAAATCTATAAAAAAAAGATTAGCAGTTTCAATATCTATATTTTTATTATCATTATAGAAATTCCAAATTTTTTTATTTTTTATTACTATTTCAAACTCATTATTGGTTTTGTTCATAATAATATATTCTTTATATTCTTTTCTTTAAGTCATTTATTTTAATTATTTTAAGTTTT
>Ga0114959_10000948_pt1 | contig 26746 bp, 22 predicted proteins | sample C_130625_EF_Meta_FD_87317 | JGI IMG/M metagenome (GOLD analysis project Ga0114959, IMG submission 87317) | Freshwater microbial communities from Lake Croche, Canada to study carbon cycling - C_130625_EF_MetaG | ecosystem: Environmental > Aquatic > Freshwater > Lake | place: Lake Croche, Canada... | reverse complement strand
TAACTTAAAAGAAAGTAACAGAGAACTGGTTTTTGCTATGAAAGCATTGATAGAACAACAGATTCCTAATAACTGCAAATAGTTTGTTTACCTTGCTTCCATCAACAATCAGTTATGAGTAATAAAAAAAATATTACTGAAGGCGTATTTAGTGCCTACGAACACAAATCGCAAGCTATTGCATCGCAAAAGGTTTTTATTAAAAGGGTATACAAAAATACCCTATTAGCTTCAGGCATATTGAGTTTTTGCCTACTAATAGGTATTGTTGGATATAAATATTTAGGACAAATGGATTGGATAGATGCGCTACACAATGCCTCTATGATTTTGAGTGGAATGGGTCCGGTAATTGAAATAAAAACCACTTCAGGAAAACTATTCTCTTCTTTCTATGCTATTTTTAGTGGCGTAGCATTCATTACAAATTTTGGTGTTTTAATTGCCCCATTGGCACATCGATTCTTTCATATGTTGCATGCCGAAGATATTGATGAATAGTTTTAATTTTTAACCATTGAATTTAATAGAAAAAAATACTGCTATAGTAAAAAAAGCCGCAAGCGAATTAGGTTTCTCTTTTTGTGGTATAGCACAAGCAGTGCAATTAGACGAAGATGCCCGACGTTTAGAAGCCTGGCTCAATCAGCAAAAACAAGGAAAAATGCAATACCTCGAAAATCATTTCGACCTACGCATTGATCCAAGAAAATTAGTTCTAGGGGCAAAATCGGTGATTACAGTTTTGCAAAATTATTTTCCAGACCAAGCACAACAACCAGACACACCAAATATTTCTAAATATGCTTTTGGCAAAGACTACCACGAAATTATAAGAGCAAAACTAAAAACCTTTCTACTATATTTAAACCAACAAATTGGCGAAATAAATGGTCGTGGTTTTGTAGACTCTGCACCAGTTCTTGAACGTGCATGGGCTGTTAAAACTGGCGCAGGTTGGATTGGTAAAAACGGCAACTTAATAAACAAACAATCTGGCTCCTTTTATTTTATTGCTACTCTCATTGTTGATATTGAGCTCCGCTACGACGACCCATTTATAAAAGACTACTGTGGCAGTTGCAAAAAATGTATTGAAGCCTGCCCAACCGATGCCATTCAAAACAACAAAGTAATTGACGGAAGTAAATGTATTAGTTATTTTACTATAGAATTAAAAGACGCAATTATTCCAACAGAAATGAAAGGCAAATTTAACAACTGGCTTTTTGGTTGTGATATTTGTCAAGACATTTGTCCTTGGAATCGGTTTAGCAAATCACACCAAGAATTAGCATTTACACCCATTCCAGAAATTCTTAACCTTAGTACTCAAGAATGGGAAGCGATGAGTGAAGAAGCTTTTGCAACAATATTCAAAGAGTCTCCGCTCAAACGGAGCAAGTACGCTGGGATTCAAAGGAATTTGAAGTTTATCAGTTTAGAATAATTAGTAGGTTAATCACTCAATAATCTACTGCGGAATTTTAGTAAACACCGGCTGATTTTCTGCCAAATGTTTTAAGTTTAATAAATTTTGTTCCATCATTGGACCCAAAATTTTATCATTCATAAATGACCCTAATTTCTCCCAAGGATACCAATTTAAGTGTTGTTCAAATTGCCATTGAACAGTTGTAATGGTGCTATTAGGACGAGTAATAAATCGAATAGTGCTTAGTTGATATGATTTAGCACTTGTAGTCCATCCTGTAACAACGGTAGTATCAGTAATAGTATTAATAGTAACAGTTGATGCACCAAGTTGCGCTTCTTTAGCAGACTTAATGGATACGCTTTTTGATTGCATGCCATTAATCCAATTAATCCATTGGTTTAAGTCTGACACACGATATTTTATAGAATCAACTGGTGCGCTGATATCTACTGCACGAGATACCAAAACCATAGAAGGCATTAAAATTGAAAAAAATAGCATCACAAAAAAAATACCTACTATACTAATCAAACCCAATTTTAAAAGTCGCATAATTATTCCCACTTAAATGTTTTAAAAGCAATACTATACACTATTACCGTCCAAATTCCTAGTATACCTATGTCTTGCCAACAACTTGTTAAACTAGCTCCTTCAAATGCAATATTTCGCATGGCATTATTGAAATGTGTTAACGGTAAAATTTTACAAATCGGTTGCAACCAACTTGGAAAAGCATCTATTGAAAAAAATGTACCCGCTAATAAAAACTGTGGCAAAGTAATAATATTGGCAAATGGCGGAATAGTACTTTCTGATTTGGCAATACTGCTTACGATAAATCCAAAACCCATAAATAATAGTAAGGATAAAAAACTCAATATCATTATATCAAAAAAAGTTTCAAACCCATGTACCAGTGTAAAGTGAAAAGCAAAATGTCCTACCAAAATGATAATAATGGCAGTAAGCATTTGAAAGATTACCCTACTAAGCGCTTCACCCAAAACAATATATCCTCTTCGAATAGGCGTTGCATAAAACCGTTTTAAAACAAGTTGTTGACGGAGGTTGAAAAATAAAAATGCCACGCCAAAAACGCCAGAACTTAGTAATGAAAAACCAAGTTGTCCGGGCAGAATAAAATCAATGGTTCTATACACCCTTCCTGGAATTTTTTGCACCGTTTTACTAATAGCCGCAATGGATGGTGTATTAGTAAACGCTTGTTGATTTATTCCTGCAATAACTGCATTTAAAATAGACTGTAAAACTTGGATATTTTGGGGATTGACTGCTTCGGAACTAGTTAAATCAATGGTATACAAAGGGTTTGTTAGACCAGTCTTTTTAATTAATACAATAGCGGTTATTCTACCTTTTTCTAAATCCTCTTGTAGTTCAACCCCAGTTTTTTTAACCACAGTAATTCCTGCAATACCCTTAATACTTGTATAGATAGGATTAGTGGTATCTGTTTTACTATCAAATGCAATATTTACCGAAACCTTACCACCGCTTCCAACAAAACCAAATACTAAAATAAAAACCAACGGAAATGCAATACTAAAAACCACCGCAGAAGGACTTCTAAAAATAGCTTTTAAGCTTGCTTTTGTAATGGCAAACATGGCCCTTGTTTGGCTATAACTTCCTTTCATTTAATGTTATTCTAACAGTGAAAAAACTAAAGCTTATTAATTTGTGTCTACCATAAATGGCAAACGACTCTGTGGCTCTCCAATTGTTTTTTTCAATTGTTTTACCTGCTGCAATATTTTGTATTCTTTCTCTCCTATTTCTTCTTTTATTAAGTTGGTTTTTACAGATTTTTTATAATTCTCTAATAACTCCTCAATCATACTTTTCTTTTCAGGATATTCCTTAATTCTATAACTAGAAAGTTTGGCCATTTTAACCGCACAATCAATCGCATCTTGCATCGTACCAATTCTATCCACTAATCCAATACCCATTCCCCTAGTACCTGTCCAAACGCGGCCCTGGGCAATACTATCTACATAATCCATGTTTTTTTTACGTCCATTTGCTACACGAGATTTGAAGGTATGGTAAATAGAATCAACGCTGTTTTGAACAAAGCGTTTTTCAGTTTCATTTAATGGTCTATCAGTACCTCCCATATCTGCATAAGGTGCCGTTTTTACGCCATCAAAACTAATTCCTAATTTATTTTTAAAGAAGGATTGAAAATTTGGTATAATACTAAATACACCAATAGATCCTGTAATTGTATTGGCATTTGCAAAAACAGAATCTGCATTACAAGCAATATAATAACCACCGGATGCAGCTACATCGCCCATACTTACAATAACAGGTTTTACTTTTTTAGTTAACGAAATTTCACGCCAAATTACATCGCTAGCAAGAGAGCTACCACCAGGAGAATTTACACGAAATACAATTGCTTTAATATCATCGTCTAATCGTAATTTTTGTAGTAAAGCCCTAAATGCATCACTACCTACAGATTCATTGTCTCCTTTGCCTCCAACAATATCGCCTGCAGCATAAACCACTGCTATTTTTTTGTCGCCATCTTGTTTAAAACTTGATGCTTTTGCATAGTCGCTGAAGTGTACAAAATTTATTTTTGCATTTGCTTCGTTTAATAATCGACGATTTATTTCTGCTTTTAATTCATCGTCGTATTTTAAACCATCTAATAATTCATTTACCACTGCATCATGTGCAGTTTGAATCGCTCCTGCCACTGCCAGTTGACGCAGTTTTGCAGAATCCAATTGACGTGTTACTGCAATTGATTGTAAAAATTGTGCATACAAATCGCCCATCCAAACACTGGTTTGTAAACGATTCGCATCCGACATTTGCGTGGCGCGTAATGGCTCGGTAGCACTTTTAAATTTACCTGCATAAAATATTTGAGGCTGGATTTCTAATTTATCCAACAAACCTTTTAAATACATCATGTTCGATGAAAAACCATCAAACTCTAATCCACCTTGCGGATGGCAATAAATTTTATTAGCAGCACTTCCTATATAATATCCTTTTTGAGAAATAGTTTCTCCGTATGCCAACACAAATTTTTTGCTGCGTTTAAAATCAACAATGGCTTTTCGAAGTTCTTCACTGGCTGCATAACCATTGGCATTATTGGAACAAGCAATATAAATACCTTTAATAGCAGAATCTGATTTTGCATGTTGAATCATTCTAATCACATCATACAAACTTGGGGCATCTACTGCTTCTCCACCAGTAAATAGGGCTAAAGGATTGTCGATAGATTGTTCTTTAAAAGCACTTGATAGGTCTAAAAACAATACCCCTTTTACACCAATATCAGGTTTATCTGAAGATGCTGCCGAAGCAACAATTCCAATAATAATAAACACACCCAGAACAGTAAAAACAACCATGGCCAACAAGGTTGCAAAAAATGATTTGAAAAAGCTTCTCATAAAATTATTATCTACTTAATTGAAATTAAAGATATTTGAACCTTATTAGTATTAATCAATTATGAATTTAGCGTATTTGCTGATAGGCGGTAACCTTGGTAACAGATATGCTAATCTGCAAAATGCCCTCCATCAAATTGAAAAAGTCTGCGGAAAGATTCTGGAATTATCTGCAATATACGAAACTGCTGCTTGGGGACTCACCAATCAACCATCATTTTATAACCAAGCGGTAATCATTGAAACAAATTTAACGCCCAAATCGTTGATGGAACAACTGTTATCTATTGAAACCAATATGGGGCGGATAAGAAGCATTAAACTCGGACCACGTATCATTGACCTAGACATTCTATTAATTGACCAATTAATTTTAAATACAGAACTGCTAACTTTGCCACACCCTTCAATGGTGCAAAGGCGTTTTGCCCTCATGCCACTTGCCGAAATAGCCCCAAATTTGGAACACCCTATTTTACAAAAAACGATCCAAGAACTTTTACTATTTTGTGTTGATCAGCTCGATGTGCAAAAATTGTAGCGCATTACATACCATAGGCACTTATTTTTGTTACAATACGACCATCTAGTATGAAGCATCAGTTTATTACAATTGAAGGAAATATAGGCGCAGGTAAAACAACGCTAACCAATTTATTGGCTAAGCATTATAATGCACGCATCATATTAGAAGCGTTTGCAGAAAATCCATTTCTATCTAAATTTTACGAAAACCCATCACAATATGCGTTTCCGGTAGAATTATTTTTTATGGCTGAACGTTACAAACAATTAAAAGATACTTTACACACCAACGACCTTTTTCAAAGCGTTACAATAGCTGATTATCTTTTTACAAAATGTTTGTTGTTTGCTAAAGTAAATTTACCCGAAGAAGAGTTCCATTTATACCAAAAATTATTCGATATTATTCACCAACAAATAATTTTTCCGGATATTTTGATATACTTACATGCACCAATAAATAAGTTGCAAGCAAATATTAAAAAAAGGAATCGCTCTTATGAACAAGCCATTCCAGATGCTTATTTATTTAACTTACAAGAAACCTATACCAATTATATCAAACAACACAATGTCAAAACAATATTCATTGATGCTTCTAACGCAGATTTTGTAGGAAATGAAAAACATTTACAAGTAGTAATTGACGTATTAGACAAAGACTTTGAAAACGGTCAATATTATTTTAGCTTGCCTTAAAATTTTAGAGAAACCCTATTTATGGATACCATACAAAAAACGAATGATCCTGTAGCTGCCATGCGTATTGCTGAATTTCGTAATTTAATGCTCGGGCGTTTTTTGTTTATTATGGGATTACGCATGATGGGCACTTTGGTTGGATGGTGGGTATACGAATTAACCAATGATCCTTTTGCTATAGGTTTAATAGGATTAAGTGAAGTAATTCCTGCCGTTTCACTTTCTTTATATGCAGGACATATTATTGACATTAGCGAAAAAAGAAAACTACTATTAACTGGTGTATTTTTATACTTAGTATGTGCCATATTATTATTAATGCTCTCTACACATATTAGTTCTACTATTTTAAGTAAGCATTGGATTGTATTTAGCATTTACATTATTATCTTTTTCACTGGCATTATCAGATCCTTTACAGGTCCAAGTTTTGGAACGATGTTAGCATCTATTGTTCCCAAAAATTTATTGCAAAATGCCACCACTTGGAGTCAAGGAATTTGGTTGAGCGCTTCTGTAATAGGCCATGCTTCTGTTGGATTTTTTATTGCAGGCATAGGTAATACCAACTCATTAGGTATTATTGTTTGTTTAGTTTTTATTGGATTTGCTTTTATGTGGCGCATTAAATCTAAGCCTGCATTAAAAGAAGCCGGCGAACAAAAAACACTAGAAAGTGTAAAAGAAGGCATTCGATTTGTATTCAAAACAAAAGAAGTATTAGGTGCACTAACACTCGACCTTTTTGCCGTATTATTTGGTGGTGCAGTTGCAATGATTCCAGTATTTGCAAAAGATATTTTAAAAGTGGGCGCCATTGGATTTGGATGGCTGAATGCCGCATCAGATATAGGTTCTATACTAGTAGTAATTTTACTTACGGTTTTCCCTTTAAATAAAAAACAAGGGCGAAAATTATTTTTTGCTATTGGCGGATTTGGTATTTGCATGATTATATTTGCACTGTCTAAATCTTTTTGGCTTTCTTTTGCAGCATTATTACTGAGCGGATTTTTAGATGGAATTAGTGTAGTGATTCGCGGTACGATTATCCAATTAAAAACACCCGATAATATGCGCGGTAGGGTTATGAGTGTTAACTCTATGTTTATTAATAGCAGTAATGAATTGGGGCAATTTGAAAGTGGTATTGCTGCTAAATTATTAGGCGTAGTTCCCTCCGTTTTATTTGGGGGATGCATGACTATTTTTGTTGTAGCTACTACTTGGTTTAAAGCGCCTGCATTAAAAAAGATGGAATATTAAAATGCTATTATTTAAGGTTAGCCAATAATCCTTCCAAAACAAAATAAACCGCTGGGCAAAAACTAGAATTTTTAATAGTAATCACTGGTTTTTTTAACAACACATCTTCGTCGGTATAAGGAAAACGGTGGCAATCAGTTGGCCTCTCTTTGTAAATAGAACAAAAATTATCGGCGCCTAAAAAAGGACATGGCGATGTTTTGGTTACATAATCACCATCGGTGTCCATGGTTAAATAAGTATCTATAAATACGGTCTCTTTAATACGCAGGTACTTACTAATACGCTTAATATCAGGCATTTTAAACCTGGGTGAATAGTTTTTACAGCAATTAGCGCATTGCAAACAATCAATTTTTTCAAAAGCGGCATCATGCAGTTCGGGTAAAAGCTTTAAAACCTTGTTTTTATCGGCTTTTTGCAAGAGGTATTTGTATTGTTTTTGGTGTTCCTCACTCCTTTTCTCCCAACTGTCTAATTTAATATCCGGAATCATCTAAAAATCTTTTTTTTATAGTGCAAGTTAGGCCCTTCAATACAAAACAAACAATTTCTTAACACTACCTAAGAATCCCAATGCTTCCACTTAACTTTGCGGCGTTAAAATCTTACAAGATTAATCGTCTATTTAACTGGTAAATCTGGAACTATCTATGAGCCTATTTCAACAACAATCGAACGAATTTCATGGCAGGCATATTGGCCCAAATGCAAAAGACACTAAATTAATGCTCCAAACCATTGGGGTAAATAGTTTAGAGGAACTCATTAGCAAAACAATTCCTGATTCAATTCGAATCAAAGAACCGCTTGATATTCCTGCAGCCGTTGGTGAGTATGAATACCTAAGTGATCTCAAAGCAGTAGCGGCGAAAAATAAGTTATATAAAACCCATATAGGACAAGGCTATTATGGCACCATTACGCCAAGCGTTATTCTCCGAAATATTTTTGAGAATCCAGGATGGTATACTCAATACACCCCTTACCAAGCAGAGATTGCACAAGGGCGTTTAGAAAGTTTGTTGAATTTTCAAACAATGGTTACAGACCTTACTGGTATGTCTATTGCGAATGCTTCTTTATTAGACGAAGCAACTGCAGCAGCAGAAGCAATGGCTATGATTTTTAATCAGGTTAACAAAACAGACCATATCACCAAACCAAAACTATTTGTTGATGAAAATGTATTTCCTCAAACCATTGATGTGTTATGTACAAGGGCACAACCAATTGGTATTGAAATAGTGGTAGGTGATTTTAAAACTGCTAGTATTGACGAAACTTATTTTGGTGCATTATTACAATATCCAAATAACCTAGGCGCTATTGAAGACTATCGTTCATTTAACGAAAGTATTCATGCAGCTGGTGGACATGTTATAATGGCAACAGATTTATTAGCCTTAACACTTTTAACACCTCCGGGCGAATTAGGTGCAGATATTGCAGTAGGAAGTGCACAAAGATTTGGCGTACCAATGGGATTTGGCGGACCACATGCCGCATTCTTTGCAACAAAAGATGCATTTAAAAGAGGCATGCCAGGCCGATTAATTGGTGTGAGTATTGATGCGCAAGGTAATCGTGCACTCCGTATGGCTTTGCAAACAAGAGAGCAACACATTAAACGCGAAAAAGCAACTTCAAATATTTGTACGGCACAAGCATTGCTTGCAAATATGGCTGCTATGTATGCTGTTTACCATGGACCAGTAGGATTAAAAAATATTGCTACACGTATTAGTGAATTAACGCAAAGTTTAACACAAGCACTTACAGTATTAGGCTTTCCAACTGTTTACAACACTTATTTCGATACCATTACTATTCAAGCAAATGCTGCAACAATACAACCCATTGCAGAAGCTGCGGGAATTAATTTACGTTATACCAATGCCGATCAAATTAGTATTAGTATAGATGAAACTAGTTCTCAAAAAGACGTGTTAGATATTGTGTATGTATTTGCACAATCAAAAGGATTAGACGAAGCTACCATTGAGTTTGATAACGATTTAAGCTTAACAAATATTCCAGCTTTTGCTAACAGACATTCAAGTTATTTAACACATCCTGTTTTTAATACCCATCATAGCGAAAGTCAAATGATGCGTTATATTAAGCAACTTGAAAACAAAGATTTATCGCTTAATACTAGTATGATTAGTTTGGGAAGTTGCACCATGAAATTAAATGCAGCAACAGAAATGATACCAGTAAGTTGGCCAGAGTTTGGAAGTTTACATCCATTCATTCCTACCAATCAGAGTTTAGGCTACCAACAAATTATTCAAGAGTTAAATGATTATCTGTGCAAAATTACCGGCTTTACTGCCTGTAGTTTACAGCCTAATAGTGGTGCGCAAGGAGAGTATGCCGGATTGTTAAGTATTCGCGCATACCACCAAGCTAGAAATGAAGACCACAGAAATTTGGTATTGATTCCAATTAGTGCACACGGCACTAACCCTGCAAGCGCAGTTATGGCAGGATTTAAAGTAGTAGTAGTTAAGTGCGATGAAGCTGGAAATATAGATATGGCCGATATAAAAGCAAAAGCAATCGAATACAAAGACACGCTTGGTGCTCTAATGATTACCTATCCTTCTACACACGGTGTATTTGAAGAAACCATTAAAGATATCTGTGCAACAATCCATGAAAATGGTGGCTTAGTATATATGGATGGCGCCAATATGAATGCACAAGTTGGATTAACAAGTCCGGGAATGATTGGTGCAGATGTTTGTCATTTAAATTTACACAAAACATTCGCTATCCCTCACGGTGGCGGTGGACCTGGCATGGGACCAATTTGTGTGAACGATAAATTGGCACCTTATTTACCAGGACATGTTACCAATACATCAACTACACATCATGCTGTAAGTGCTGCTGAATTTGGCTCTGCTAGTATTTTATTAATTAGTTATGCTTACATTAAAATGCTCGGAGCAGAAGGTGTAAAATTGGCTACTATGTATGCTATACTGAATGCCAATTATATGCGTGCACGATTAGAAAAATATTATAAAATTTTATACGCAGGAAATAATGGCACCTGTGCGCACGAATTTATTGTAGACCTCCGACCATTTAAACAAAGCGCAGGTATTGAAGCAGAAGATGTAGCTAAAAGATTGATTGATTATGGATTCCATGCACCAACAATGAGCTTTCCAGTTGCTGGTACCATTATGATTGAACCAACTGAAAGTGAAGACAAAGCAGAACTTGATCGTTTTTGCGATGCATTGATTGCTATTTACCACGAAATTCAAGCAATTGAAAATGGCACAATAGATAAACTAGATAATGCCTTAAAAAATGCACCACATACGCAAGCAGTTGTTTGTGCAGATGAATGGAAACATAGTTATAATAGACAAGTAGCTGCATTTCCGTTACCATATGTTGGCTTAAATAAATTTTGGCCTAGTGTTGCAAGAATCAATAATACGCATGGAGATAGAAATTTAATATGTACTTGCGAACCAATTTCGTCATACGAAGAAAATTAAATTTTAATACTTTCCGAAATAACGAAAAACGCTTATTCTTTCAAGAATAAGCGTTTTTCGTTAAAATATTAATTTTTCGTCAATTTTAGTAAAAAAATAGTATTCTAATATTAAATTAATAATTCACAAGTTTTGAACAATTTTTTTTATATAATTTGGGGCATATAAGCCCCCAAATATGTCATTACAAGTTTTACCACCCATTGAAATTACAGAGGTAATTTACGACAGGATGTATGTGAAAATCAATCACCCCGATTTGAGAAAAAGTTTATTAACTTACCGTATTTATAATTCATTAAATCAACCCATTAGAAAAGGAAGTTTTATTGGAGAATATATAGAGTTAAGTTTGGTACATATGCCAGATGGAGAATACAAAATTCAATTATGTCAACAAGAAGGGTCAGAATATTCTTTTGAGTTTTTAAAAAGAAGTAATGCATGATAAAAAAACACCAAATAGCAGTCCTATTTTTTCTGTTTGGTTTTTTTATCAATACACCAATCTATTCCCAAAAAAAATCATCGGTAAATAATATTGCAGTAGATAAAATTCTAGGTGCCGATATTTCTTTTTTACCTGAATTAGAAGCAAAGGGAAAAATATTTTACGACAATGGTATTGCCAAGGATGCGATTGTATTATTAAAAGAAAAAGGGTTCAATTATATTCGACTTAGAATTTTTGTAGACCCTGCTGCAGATAGTGGCTATTCTCCTAAAAAAGGTTTCTGCGATTTAGCACATACATTAGCAATGGCCAAACGCGTAAAAGCCACTGGCATGAAGCTTTTGCTAGACTTTCATTACAGCGATACTTGGGCCGATCCAGGAAAACAATTTAAGCCAGCTGCTTGGAAAAATTTGTCAATTAAAGCACTTGCAAATGCGGTAAAAAAACATACAACCGAAGTATTAACCGCTTTAAACAATCAACAAACTTTGCCCGATATGGTGCAGGTTGGCAATGAAATAAATCATGGAATTTTATGGCCCGATGGTAATGCAAAAAATTTCGATACACTTGCCAAATTAATTCAAGCAGGCATTACAGGCGTGAAAAAAGTTACTAAAAAAATTCCTATCATGCTCCATATTGCACTTGGTGGGCAAAACCAAGAATCCATTTATTTTTTAAACCAATTAGCGGCGAGACATATACAATTTGATATCATTGGGCAGTCTTATTATCCCCAGTGGCATGGCACGCTAGATGATTTAAAAAATAACCTAAATGATTTGGCCATTAAATACCCACAACCCATCATTGTAGTGGAGTATTCCGAGAAAAAATCTGCTGTAAATGAAATAGCATTTAGCATACCCAACAAACCCATAAAAGGTAGCTTTATTTGGGAACCTTTAAACACATGGGAAGCCCTATTTGACAAGCAAGGTAAAGCAACATCCTTTTTAGCTTTATACCCTGAATTTGCAAAAACCTATCTCCATTAAAATACCTTGTATTTGGTATTGTTTGGCATACAGAAACCATATAATTTGCCTGTTCTGTTCAATTCACATATATCTAGTTTATATAGAACAACAGCCAAGATTCTTTAATTTCAGTAATTTCGTTCAAATTAATTTCTTTATGTATCGTACTGCTTTAAGCATATTGTTAATCACCCTATTGGTTGCAACTGGCTGTACTGGCAGAAAATCCGGCTCATCTAAAGCCTATATTAAACCTCATATAGAGCAATCAGATCCAAATGCAAATAACACTACCACCTCGCCAATTGACAAAGCACAGTTTATTCCTTATAACCGCGAACTGCAAATGAAAATGCAGGCATTCAATATTGATTTTAGAAAGGTGCAAGTATATTTAGACCAAAAAATTGTTTTAACCAAAGCTATTGATAGCTCTAAAGCAGAAGTGGCATCTGGCGTATTGCGTATTATAAACAGTTCCATTATTGATGAAATAACCATCAATGCCTATACTCCAGGCATTATAGAGACGGTTGATATTGATGGAATAGTGATTAAGTTTGACCAAGGAGGCAGTTTGCGATTTGTACCAACTTCAGGACCAGATGCCGAAGACAATTATGTCATTGCAGGCAATAATTGGAGTGAAGGTTTGGTAGAAATTCAGTACGGTAAAAAAACCTATAAAGCCAGTTGTACAAAATGCCCAAGTATGGCATCTGTTCACCCTGTTATTAAACAAGCTGATATTGATAAAAAAGATAAGAAATCGAAAGTGTTACCCGGAATTAAAATTAATTAGTGCAGCATCACATCATTTCACTAAGCTCTAACCATTTCAATTCTTTTTCTTCGAGTAATTTATTAATGACAATTAGTCTATCACTTAACTTTTGTAATTCTTCGAAACCCAAATTTCCAAGGCTCATTTTTTCTGCAATGGTTTTTTTCTCTGCTTCTAAAATGGGCATTTCGGTTTCTAATATTTCAAATTCTCTTTTCTCTTTAAAAGATGGTTTTTTCTTTGTTGCAAGAGCAGCAGTTTCTTTAGTAATTGTAGCTTCTTCAATAGTTTGACCCTTGCTTTTATTAGATTCCAATACCTGCCATTTATTTTCTTTCTTTTCATTATCTTTAAGCCACAAACGATACTGGGTATAGTTTCCAGGAAAATCTCTCACTTCTCCATCGCCTTCAAAAACAAATAAGTGATCTACCAAACGATCCATAAAATATCTGTCATGCGATACTATCATTACACAGCCCTGAAAATCACTTAAAAAGCTTTCAAGTACTGCTAGTGTAGGCAAATCAAGGTCATTGGTAGGCTCGTCTAATATTAAAAAATTAGGATTGGTAAACAAAATGGTTAATAGTTGTAAACGTTTTCTTTCACCACCACTTAATGAAGACAAATAAGTGTATTGTTTATCTGGGGTGAACAAAAATAATTCTAAAAATTGTGCAGCACTTAAACTGCCCCCTTTTGCTAATGGAAAATTTTCGGCAAACGTTTTTACGTATTCAATTACACGCATATCTTCTTTAATCACCAAACCTTGTTGCGAAAAATTACCAAATACAATCGTATCTCCAACAACAATTTTTCCGCTATCGGCAGGTTCTATTTGCTGCAACACATTCATAAAAGTAGACTTCCCTACCCCATTCTTTCCAATAATACCAATGCGTTCGCCCTTGCTAAAATTGTATTCAAATGCTTTTAAAATTTGTTTATCGCCATAAGACTTGTACACTTTTTTCATCTCTACAATCTTACCACCAAGCCTACTCATTTTAACTTCAAGCAATAGCTGTGCATCTTCAATACGTTGTTTTGCTTTTGACTCTACTTCGTAAAAATTATCTTGCCTGCTTTTGCTTTTGGTCGTTCTAGCTTTTGGTTGCTTGCGCATCCATTCTAGTTCTTTGCGATAGGTATTTTTTGCTTTATCAATACTGGCTAATTCACTTTCAATTCTTGCTGCTTTTTTTTCTACGTAGTTTTCATAATTACCAGTGTACACATACATATTCTCCCTTTCTAGTTCCCAGATTTCTTCGCAAACCGCATCTAAAAAATAACGGTCGTGGGTAACTAATAATAAGGTGATATTTTCTTGGTTTAAATATTGCTCCAACCACTCAATCATTTCTACATCTAAATGGTTGGTAGGCTCATCCATCATTAATAAAGTATGTTGGTGCTCAAAGCCAATATCAATAAGGGTTTTAGCCAATGCAACGCGCTTACGTTGTCCGCCACTAAGTTCGCTAACCGGATTTTTTAAATGGTGCACATTTAGTTTGTCTAAAATCTGCTTCACTTTTGCTTCAAAATCCCAAGCATTTAAATCACTCATTTCGGCAATTGATTCGGCAATCATCATTCCATCTTCTTGCTCCATGGCATCTTCGTACTTTTTTATAGCCGTGATAACTGGATTATTTAAATGGAAGATATTTTCAAGTACGGTTTTGTGTTCTTCAAAATGAGGATCCTGTTCAAAAAGAGCTACAGTTACCCCTTTGTTCACCCAAGCTTTTCCTGAATCAGAAACTTCTTGACCAGCTAAAATGCGTAATAAAGTAGATTTACCAACGCCATTGCGGGCAATCAACGCTATTTTATCGCCTTCATTAATATGAAATGAAATATTGCTAAAAAGTGGATTAATGCCATAACTTTTGGTTAATCCTTCAACTGAAACATAATGCATGCTGCGAAGATAAGGCATAATAGGCAGGCTTAAAAACTAGAGACCTAGCTTAATAATCCTTGATGGTAAAAACTGCCATGAACTTTGTACTTTTACAGTTGTTATTCAACCTATATGAAGCAATTCGACGTTCCTATCAATTACAGAAGTCCTTTAATTACTGCGGTAAAACAATACCGTAAGCAACAAGACAAACTTAAAAAAGATGGTACCCCAACGCTTTTAGATTTGGGGAATATGCATATTTATTTGGCCCGACATTTTGGTTTTTGTTATGGTGTTGAAAATGCCATTGAAATTGCTTTTAAAACCATTGAAAATAACCCAGGAAAGCGTATTTTTTTGTTGAGTGAAATGATTCATAATCCACAAGTAAATGCCGACTTACAATCAATGGGGGTGCAGTTTTTACAAGACACTTATGGCAAGCAAGTAATATCATTCGATGAAATTACTTCTGATGATATTGTAGTAATCCCTGCATTTGGAACCACGCTAGCCATTGAAAAAATATTAGCAGAGAAAGGCATTGAAACAGCTAATTATAATACCACTTGCCCTTTTGTAGAAAAAGTATGGAACCGAAGCGAACAAATAGCAGAAAAAGGCTATAGCATTGTTATTCATGGCAAACCTCAGCACGAAGAAACACGTGCCACATTTTCTCATGCATCTGCTAGTACACCTACCATAGTGGTAAATGATATGGCCGAAACCATTGAGTTAGCAAAATTCATTACTGGCCAGCGCAATGCTACTGATTTTGCAGAAGCATTTAAAGGCCGCTTTTCAGAAGGATTTGATATAAATAAAAGCTTAATAAAATTTGGTGTAGTAAATCAAACAACACAATTAGCAACAGATACACAAGCTATTTCTGATTACTTAAAATCGGTAATGATTCACAAGTATCAATTAAGTAGCGAAACACTCGACCAACATTTTGCCGACACACGCGACACACTTTGTTATGCTACCAACGACAATCAAACTGCGGTAACAAGTATGTTAGATACCACAGCAGATTTAGCCATTGTAATAGGTGGATACAATAGTAGTAATACCTCACATTTAGTAGAGTTATGTGAAGCCAAATTACCTACCTATTTTATTGATAATCCCAATAAAATAATTAGTGCACAAGAGATCATTACTTGTAATTGGCAAACGAAAGAATTTACTAATATTACAAATTTCTTACCTACCAATGATACACCCATTAAAATACTCATTACCAGCGGAGCTAGTTGCCCAGATGCAGTTGTAGAAGCTGTAATTAAAAAATTGGCTTCTGTTGTTGGTAGTGATTTTCACGCATTTCTTCAAGATCATCCATTTTAGGTCCTTGCTGAATTTTACGCCAATCAATAGTACGATGGTATTTAAGCATTGATTTATTTGCATCAAAAACCCTCGAGTCATTTAGTTCTAAATTATACTTACTAAAATCGGGTTTATTGGTAAAAAAGTCTTGCAATAAAGAGCCCGTGGCATCGTATTGATTAACATATGGCACTCCCAAAATATTATAGACTGTTTTAAGAATCGCGCCAAAATTTGCATGGGTATGACTCACATAATCTTTTTTAACATAAGGCCCTGCCATCATTAAAATAGAGCGGTGTGCATCAATATGGTCAACGCCACCTTGTGGATCGTCTTCGGTAATAATCACCAACATATTTTTCCAATATTTGGTGCGAGATAAAAAATGTAAAATGCGTCCAATAGCCAAATCGTTATCTGCTACAAATGAATGTGGCAAAGGGTATCCGTCATCGGGCCTAACACCTGCAGTATGATCATTAGGTACTTGCATGGTAATTAAAGAAGGCATTTTTTCTTTACCAGCAATCCATTTTTTTGTGAACTCAAATTCAAATTGATCCATTCTAAATTGGTCGGGAATATTCATATTAAATCCTGCATAGTTATGACTGGTGCGTGTGAACAATGCTTTTTGCATTGGCACCATAACTCCATGTCCAGCACCAGTGGCAGTATCATTCCATTCTTCACGAACATGTGCTGTTTCATTGGCTTCACCAAAATTGTAGAAATTAATTTTTTTGCGTTCAAGTGCTTCCCATAATCCACCAGTTTCTGCAAAATCTTCTGGATCCATACTCCCTGTGGAACCAGGAGACCTACGCCCAGGTGCATTAGTAACCAACATATTTGTTTTGCTAACACTTGAATTTGCTTCCACCCATTCGTTAGGAATAACGCCCATCATCCAGTGATGTCCATGTATAGAAGCATCACTATCACAGTAAAAATTATCGCTCAATGCAAATTGGTGCGCAATTTTTTTATGGTTAGGTGTCACTTTCATTCCCTTCAATTTTAAACGAATTGCATCTGGCACACTAAACTCACTATTAATACCAAATCTAGCCAAACTGCTATCACCATTTGCATTTGGAAACTGTCCAAAAACTTCGTCGTAGGTTCTATTTTCTTTGGTGATGTATACAATGTATTTGATAGGTGTTGGTGTTATGCCAGGTAATGCAGGTAATGGATTTGTAGTATCTGTTGAAATAGTAGTTTGTATAAAAGTATTTTGAATGGTTTGTTTGGTATAGGCTTGTAATTGCGTAGCGGTAGGCATTGGAATTTTTTGAAAGCTTCCCAATTGAATATCGCCAATATAAGTTCCTTGAATAGGTCTTATAAAATTTCTACCGCCATTAGGGCCCGCACCTAATCCACGACAAGAGATAGCATAAATAGATTGCTCGTCGTTTGAAAGCAACACCCTTGTAGGACCCCATCCACTAGGAATTAAACCCTTTGTAGTTTTTGAAGGAATATCAATAACAGCAATGGCATTGAATCCTAACAACGCCACATATAATGTTTTTTCGTCTTTACTCATGGTTAAACCAAAAGGAAGTAAACCACGATATTTATCAATACGTTTATCAACCTTAATAGCAATATGACCAATTATTTTGTGGTGCTTGTAATCGATTATAGAAATATTATCATTGGTAGCATTGGTTACATACGCAAATGATTTACCAACAACAATTGAGTTAGGACTTGCACCACCAACTACTTCAGCACCTTCAATCATTGTTCCAATTTGATTACCTGTTTTAAATTTATCCACCACTTTATTGGTAGCTAAATCAATGGTAAAAACACTCATCGCTTCATCGGCCAAAGGACTACCTACACCCGGAATTATTTTTCCTTCTACAATAGTTCCATTAATAGATTCTTTACTATTATCTGCATAAGGATGGTGCGATATGAGTAAGGTGTCGTCTTTTTTTAGCGTTACCCCTTTTATAATAGGATACGCATACATTCCAACATTAGCAACAAATGCCGTTTTTTTATCGGGGCTCATTGCTAATCCAAAAGGTTGTCTACCAACTGGAATAGATGCAGTAATTTTTTTAAGATTTAAATCGTATCTAACCAATCTAAAATTACCCCTATCTAATACCAATAATTCATGATTGTCGTTGTCTAATACAATATCTGAAGTAAAACTATCTTGGTAATCTACCCCATTAACAACCCCATTTAAACTAATAGAATCAAGGGTTTTCATTTGATTGATATCGTACAAAATAATTGCCCCATTATCTCCACCACTTAAAAAGATTGACTTTGAATCTTTACTAAATGCCAAACCTAAATACGAACCTTTTGAAAAAGGCGAAACAATATTTTTATTGTAAGAGGGAACTCGAACGGTATTTAAAGATGCAATATCAATTAACGTAAAAACGCCATCATGCAAGGTTGCAGCATTTTTTCCATCAGGAGATATTTTCATGCCAAATGGATCGTCGGTAATTCTAACCAATTCACCTGCAGGTGTTAATAATCTACCACTAGGTAAAACAGAAACCCCTTTCTCATCAATTTTACAAAATTGATTAATACCAGGCACTTGTAGAATATTTGTTTTTGTTTGAGAAAAAGCAAATATGAAAATGCAATTAAATAAAAGAAATAAAAATATATTTTTCATAGTGTTGTATTAAATAGTATTTATCTGATAATTAAGTTGTTTTTTAGTATTTAATATGCTTATTATGATTGATCATTTAAACTGATATATTGTTATGATGATAGTTCATTAAATGCAGCATTCAAAATTGAAACTGCATTTTTTAATTCATCCAATGTTATTGTTAATGGCGGACATAATTGCAAAACATTTCCTTGAGAAACTTTAAAGCTCAATCCGTTATTTAAACAGTAGTATAATATTTTTTCGGCTGCATCTGAAGCTTTTTCTTTTGTGGTATGATCTTTAACTAATTCAATTCCCCACAACAAACCAATACCTCTAACATCACCAATAATAGTATATTTCTCCTTCAATTTATGCAACTCAATTTTTAAAAATGTTTCTTTAATAACCGTTTCGGCTAATACATTATTTGTTTCCATAAATTCTAACATTGCTAAGCCTGCCGCTGCTCCTAATGGACTTTTTTCGTGTGTATAATGGCCTAAAGAAATATCTGAGGCAATATTGTATTCATCTTTTGTAATCATTGCTGCAATTGGTATTATACCTGCTCCAAGCCCCTTTCCCAAACATAAAATATCGGGCTCAATTCCATAGTGTTCAAAAGCAAACATTTTTCCGGTTCTTCCAAAAGCAATTGGAATTTCGTCTAGTATCAATAATACATTATACCTGTTACAAATATTTCGAACTTTTTTCCAATAGGCAATTGATGGAATTTGAACATCTGTATTTCTAATTGTCTCTGCTATAAATGCACCAATATCATCATTCTCTATTAATACTTGCTCTAAAGCATCTGCAAAATCAATATCTCCCTTTTCTGAATTAGGATGATTATAAGTAACAGGCTGAGGAATTAGTAAATTTTCGGGATACAACTTACCCATATATTTTTTAAACTGGTATTCGCCACCAACACCAATTGCATCTAAAGAAGCTCCATGAAAAGAATCCTGTAGTGAAACAACTTTGTTCTTGCCTGTTATAACTCTAACTAATTTTAGCGCCATGCCAATGCTACTTGTACCGCCTGGCGTAAAAAGTATTCTGTTTAAATTTTGTGGTAATAATGAAGTAAGTTTTTTTGCAAAATCTATAGATATCGTATTCGTAAATCGTCTTGGAGAAAAAGCCAATTTGTCCATTTGGTTTTTAACGCTTTCTATTACAAATTGATTTCCATATCCCACCTGATGAACACTATTGCCATGAAAATCCATGTACTTTTTTCCACTAACCCCAGTAATATAAATACCATTAGCAGAATCAAGCACTTCCATACAAGGTGTAGATAATGCTTGGTGCAAAAATACATCTGCATCTTCTTTTAACAAACTAGCTGTTTCTATATCTAGTAATTTGTACCAATTTTTTCTAGCATTAGAAAAATTTACATCGCCTTCTGTTAATAGATCTTGCATGTATGTTTCAATTGTTTTCTTAGCAATAAATAATTAATTTATTTAGCTATTTAATATTCATTTTATTTATTCTTCCGTAAGCAATTCAATAAAGTCTTTTTTTGTCCATTCTTTTTTCTCTTCAATAAAAATACAAACATGGTCTTTGATTTCTAATAAAGAACTCCAAGCTGTTTTAATTATTTCAATATCATTTTTTATAGATTCATCATGGGTTAATTTCTCGCCTAACTTACCAATAATTTTACCATTTTTTTTACGAAAGGCCTCTTTAAAAAACTTGCCTAATGGCGCTTTTGACTTGCCAAAAAAACAATTACCAAGCAATACGCCTAGTACTTTCTTTTTCTCAATATCAAGAATAACATTTTGGTAGAGATATGCAATTACTTTCCCCTCTTTATTTACAATCGAATTCATAAAAAAATTTATAAAATTGAAAAAATGCTTATTGTTTTTGTTAAATACTGGCTACTACTTCTTCTGCTAAACCAAATGATAATGTCATTCCGTTTCCACCTAATCCATTAATAATATACACCCCAGGTGAAGGATTTAATAACAGTTCTGTATCTCCATTTGTCATTTTAGGATAAATTCCATGCCAAGTTTGAATCAATTTCCAATTACCAGAAATGGCAAATTTTTGTAAATAATCTAAAACCATTTTATTGAGGTTCGCTTTATCGAATGGATCAAAAGTATTGGCATATTCATGTGTATCACCCACTGTCAATTCTCCCAAATGATTTTGAGAAACCATTACATGAATTCCCCAATCAAGGTAGTCTTGCATTTCAGCCGCATAATGTTCTTTTAATTTTTGCAAAGATGGTGCTGCTTTAAATGAATGATAATGCGTTAAAGACAATCCACCACAAATTGATGTACCAATTCTCCATCCTTCTGTTTCAGGAGCAAAACGCATCATTTGCAGTTTACATTTTGTTATTGCTTGTTCTGCAAATAAATCTGGATACAAGGTTTCAAAATCTTGACCACTACATACAAATATTAGATCGGCATGAAATTCTTGTTTGCCAGCTTTAAGTTTACCATCAGTAATTTCAGTGATAGTGGTATTCCAAATAAAATTTACATTTAAATATTCGTTTAAATAAGTTGGAATGATTGCTATTGCTTCTCTTGGATCAACAATTGTTTCAACAGGGCTATACAATCCTCCTAATAAATTATTGCCATTAATACCATTATAGGCGCTTTGAATTGAAGCGCTATCCAATAGTTTTACTTGTCTGCCATTTGCCGAAAAAGATGCTTGTAATTCTTGTAAAACCTCCCATTCTTTTGGATGATGTGCTAGGTGTAAACTGCCTACTTCATCATACCATAACCCAATACTGTCAGCTAAATCTTTCCAAATTTCTTTGCTACGTATTGCACGTTGGTATAATTTTCCATCGGGCTGACCAATTGGCCAAACCATTCCAAAATTTCTAATCGAAGCACCTACTGCTTTTTGATTTCTTTCAATTACTGTTACTAAGTATCCTTTCAAAGATAAAGACCTAGCAGTTGCCAACCCAACAATACCGGCTCCAATTACAATTGCCGTTTTTTGACTCATGATATTTGAATTAATTGTTTGTATTTTTTATTGAAATATATAACGGAAAAAATTGCACCAATAACACCTAATATTGAAAGTATTACAACACCTTGACTATATAAAATACTCCAACGTATTTGAAAATGTGCGACTGTTTTTAATAAAATTACTGAAACACTCCCTAAATAACCAAAGGAATCGGCTAAGTACATTAAAAAACCCACGTTTCCACTTATTCTAAAAGTGGAAATTAATCGATCAAACAAAATACAATTGAAAGGAATGTAACCTATGTATAAACCCATCCCCACTAAAGTCATCCATACGAAGGGGCTAATTAGGTGTTTAATAAATAAAATGGAGCTTAATCCAGCTAAAAGAAAACCAAATATTATTATATATTGTGTAATTATAAAAGCTTTCTTATTGTTCCTTATCAAAATCATACTCCCTATTAAAACGAGTACTAATAAAGTAATTGGAATTTCTGTAGCGGTAAATACAGAAGGCTGGTTTCCATAACCTAATTCACGCCAAATATCAGCCGCAAAATTATCCCTAATATCTCTAAATATTGTTAGAAAAACATAGATGATAATTAGTAATATCAACCCTGGTTTAAATGTAGCAAAGAAATTTGCGCGTTCAACACTATTAAGCGGCAATCTTGTAACCCTTAAGGATATATCTGTATTAGATGGCGGTGGTATGCGTTCTAATAAATAAACAAATAATACTAGTGGAATAAAAAAACATGCTCCAGTAGCAAAAGGCAGCCACCAATCGCTGATGGCAAAATTGATTTGTAAAGTTTTTGCAACAGACTTTACAAATCCTGAAGAAAAAATAAAACTAACAGCTAGTGTGGCTCCAATAAAATCAGTTGCTTTTCGTCCTTCTACAAACGAAAAAACTATACCCCATATAATTCCTAATGGAAATCCATTTGTAAATAAAAATACAATGTTATAAGGTGGAGGTACCAGTGCAAATAAAAGCAATGAAAGCCAAGCAAATCCAATTAAAATTAAAATCAGTTTTCCTCGTCCAATATTTTTTAATTCTGCTATAAATTTAATACCATAAAATTTGCTAAACATATAGCCAATTACCTGACTTATTACTAGAGCATCTTTATACACTAATCCAAACACAAGTGGACCATCAGAAAAACTACCTACAGTAAAAGGCTTTCTAAAAGCATATACTGATGCATAGGTTAAAAAGCTAATCAGTGAAGCATATATTGCTACCCAATTATCTCTGTATTTATCTTGTTGTACTATTTGAATGAGCTTTTGCAATATTTAATCAATTAATGCAGGCTAGTCCTGTAGTGAGTCTATTATTTTATTAGATATAAAATTCAAGAACAATATAAAACTAATTACTGTAAAGTGATTTAATAGGTTCTGCTACAGGATGATTGGCTACAAAATCAAACCCTAAAACTTTGGCAAAAGAAGCAGCCAATTGTTTTTGAAATAATGTTGTGCTTGTTTTTACTTCGCCCAATGGTTTTGAATCAGGCCCAATTGCTGCCAACCAAATTTGTCCAGCATCAGAAATGTTTTCGCCATGGTGTTGCCAATTATCTTTTATCAAATCACCCCTACCATGATCGCAGGTAATTATTAAAGTCGTTTTGTTTTTGTATTTAGGGTCTGATTGTATTATTTTCCATAGGTCTGCAATCATTGCATCTTCGGCATGGGCGCTATTTAAATATTGGTCATATTCACCTGCATGAGCAAAGTCGTCGGTTTCATCGAAAGAGATATATAATACTTTAGGCTTATAGGCTTTAAAATACTCCCTAGCAGCAAAATAAGTAAACACATCTGGTCGTACACCTATTGGTTGGGTTGTTAAAAACTGCATGTCATTTATTAACTGGAGTTGTGGATTCTTAAAACGTAAAGTGTCGGTATCTGAATTCACGTAAATACCACTTCTGTTTTTATTTAAAATGTATGGAAATACATCCCAAGTAGAAAATGCTGCTACTTTTCCTTCAAATCCTTTTTGATGGTTAAGGAACTCTAGTACATTAATATTTTTATTAAGAATTTTATCATTTGAATTTACCAAGGTATCAGGATACCCTGTAAATATTTCATTATAACCTGGATATGAAAATTTATATTTGTTGGCATTATTAACCAAGTTGCCTAATTTCCTATTACCATACAACTGCCCATTTTTTTCTATTTCAGACCATAAAAATGGAAATAATTTTTTTCTACGTTCTAAAGCATCTTTAGCCCAATACTTTGTTTGAGTACCCTTAAAATCTTTCGTGAATTTTCTATTATTTAAAATTGCAGAATCCGCCCCTGTAAAAACTTCCTGCCAGCGCATTCCATCTAAGGTAACAATAACAATATTTTCAGTTTTCAATTGTGCATGAACTGTAAAATTGTAAGTGAATATAAATGCAATTAAAATAACTAACTTTTTCATCATTAATAGTATTTGGTATAAATAAAAGATAGGAGCGAAAACAATTAAGCTTCGCTCCTATTTTTTTAAAAATTGAAAACTTATTTACTTATTTTATAATCCACATTTGCGCATTAATATCATCCTTACCACCATACTGACTTGCTACAGCAGCAGTATAATTATCTTTATTCGTAGCAATTTCAGAAGATGGATATTGGTAACGTAAAGGAATCACGTTACTATTACCAGTTCCAGGACCAGTTGAGAATACAGGCACGCCTGTTCTTCTCCATTGGTAGTAACCTTCTAAACCAGAGTTACGAGCCAAGGTTAAATAACGTTGGGTTAAAATTTGTGTTAAACCAGTAGCATTATCTCCAGCGTATTTAACTGAAGCTTGGTTAAAGTAGTTTGTGAAACTAAAGTTCACTGTATAGTTTACATAATCTCCAGGTGCAGTACCTTTTAAGAAAGAAACAGTATTGGCTCCGTCAACTATACCATAGAATGAGAACATCGCTTTCACACCTTTTTGGTACCAAGTATCAGCAGTTCCTGTAATCCATCCACGGTTGATTGCTTCTGCAATATTCAAACACATTTCAGGATAACCAACTAAGAAAGTATTTTCACCAACATATCCATCATAATATCTTTTTCTACCAATTGGAGAAATAGTAAATGCATTAATTTTTCCACCCAAAGTACTCATGTCTTCGCCATTTCCGCCACCTACAAAAGATTTGTATGAAGTATCAGAAAAGCCCAAGCCACGTGCAGGATCAGCAACTTTCATTGCTCTTAAATCATTCAAGCTACTTAAAGTATTTAACCAAGTTGCAGCAACACATAAACGTGTAGCATCATTACCATAGTTACCTTTATTATTAGGATAATAATTAAAAGCAGTGTTGTACTGATACTCTAAGTTATCTGTTAAATCAGTCATGATAGGATACTTAGCTGGATTGTTATAAACATCAGCAAATTTTTGTTTGATATTTAAATCAGTATCAGCAGACTTTTTGCTCAAATTAATTAAAACACGCAATTTAAAAGTATTAACCACTTTTTGCCATTGCTTTAAAGTTGTTAATGGATCTTTTGAATTGGTAATTCTTTCTAAGAAATAAAAATCACCCAATAAAGCAGTATTTGAAGAAGCAATTAAAGCAGCTAATTGTGTATTAGCATCTTCTAATAACTGTAAACTTTGAATGAAAATTTGTTTTTGTGTATCATACTTAGGCGTTGGCATATCTAATCCCTTCAAAGCGTCTGTCATTGGCAAATCACCAACTTTCATACTCATATTAATAAAAATATATGCTTTAAAGAATTTAGCTAAAGCCCCATAAGGATTAACAGCTGTGGCACTGGTAGATGCTTTTGCCGCTTCTTTTTCCATTGCAATAACGTTATTAAGGGTGCCGTAGTCTAAACTAGCACTACCAGTCCAATATTCGTTATTACCATAATAAGTATAGGTAGACAAAGTATTTTGACTATACTTATCTTCACTTCCTCCAGGAAATACCATGATTGAATTTTCAATCTGTCTTAGTAAAAGATATGCAGGTACCGATGTAGGTTGGTTTGGATTGACTGCATATTTATCGAATGTTTTGGTGCAACTACTAGCTATTATTGTAAAAGCTAAAAATAGTATTCCAATTTGCTTATTAAATTTCATACTTGTATTTTTTAATGTTTTCAAATGATGTTAAAAATTAGAAAACAAAATTTACGTTAAAGCCATAACTACGGGTAGTTGGCGTTTGTAAGTTGTACTCTTTACTATTTCCACTGTTGTAATCACGTCCAGAATATTGGTCAATATCCATGTCTTTGAATCGATTAGGGAAGAAGTATAAAAGGTTACGTCCTACCAATGAGAAATCAATTTTAGTGATGAACGATTTTTTACCTAAAACAGATTGTGGAATAGAATAAGTAATAACCAACTCACGCAATTTTGCATAGGTTTTTTTAACAGAAGTGTGTTCAAAATCATTAAAGAAACTACTTACATAATCTTGAATAAAATTAGCAACACCTGTATTGTTTTTAAATTGCAAAGCAGCTAAATTGGTAATAACACCAGTTACAGGATCATAAGTAATAGCCGTACCATTAGAAATTTGAACACCTTCACCTACATAAGTTCCTTTAAAACCAGGAGTCATAGAATAAGTACCAGTTATTGGATTGTAAATTATATTTTTAGCTTCAATGGCTCT
>Ga0114959_10000947_pt1 | contig 26777 bp, 18 predicted proteins | sample C_130625_EF_Meta_FD_87317 | JGI IMG/M metagenome (GOLD analysis project Ga0114959, IMG submission 87317) | Freshwater microbial communities from Lake Croche, Canada to study carbon cycling - C_130625_EF_MetaG | ecosystem: Environmental > Aquatic > Freshwater > Lake | place: Lake Croche, Canada... | reverse complement strand
CACGGGAGCCTATGCAGGCAAAACCGTAGGCAGCCTCCTCAACGCGCTCAATGTGATGAGCTACGATGCAGGATACCAGTACTATGACCCATCTGTAGCCTACGACGAGTACCGCAAGATGCTCCCCTCAACGGTAACGGTTTCGGGTGGGCTTGAAATTCCCACCGAGTCATGGGGCGGAGGAGTTCTAGTAATCAACAATGCCGACGCAGGATCGACGGGCACAGTTGTCCAGAGAGACCAGTACCAGAACGTTCTTAATCTCCCCTACTCTGTCCAGCGTCTGGGGTCACACATTCTGTCAAACAGTGTGAACGTAAACACCAATGACGGACTGATGGTTTGGGACCTTCTCCTGACCAACTCCGTTGCAGTGACAACAGCAACAGGCGGAACGGCGATGACTGCAACTCCAGCCACGATTGCAACGGAAGCGGTAACTCTCTTCGGTTCCACAGGAGGCACAACTCCCACACCGACACCTACGCCAACTCCCACAGCAACGCCCTCTCCAACGGCATCGCCCACACCTTCGCCCTCGGCGACACCAACTCCTTCTCCAACTGCGACGCCCACACCGACACCCAGTGCGTCCCCTTCCCCCACGGCTACACCTGTACCGACACCAGTTCCCACACCTTACCCTAGTAGCGGATCCGTGACGACCACGGGAACCATCAACTTCCACTACACCTTTGGGACCAATAATAACGGTCAGATCGGAGATTTCATGACGCTAGAAGGTGACAACTATACCGACCTGATCATGGCGAATGTCATTGCAGGGGTCATGTATGGACACCTCATCCAAGAAGTGACACCGGGAGTACAGTTCAACCAAGACTACCTCTACGGATCGATCATGGCACAACTCCTTCAGGAAAACATCGCCACGGAGTACTACACCAACTCGAGTACCCTCATCGACCCATTACCTAATCAGCAGGCGGTGATGGGGGCAGGACAGGGTGGCCCCTACCAGATCAATAACTACGCGGTCGACATGGTCGCAGGAACCTATGCTCCCCAAGGTTTCTCGCTCATCAACTACGTGGCTATCCAGAAGAACATCGGCTACACGATGAGCAACGCAGCCACCCAGTATACGAGGGCCACACCGGCCTCATTCAACAATAAGTACTACGGCCCGATCCTCACCGCTTACTTCCACGTGAACGACTACCTGGCACTCCAGTATGTCGGAGGATCGACCTTGGATACGCCATGGTCCTCAACGAACTACGGGTGGACACCTCCTTGGCAGCCCTCATTGGATTCTGCCTTGGGATCGTTTGAGAGTCTGCCCGGTAGCCAACTCGATATCCTCCTGAACGTCGCTTACAACGCCGGCTACTACGCACAACTCTTCGTTGCTGACGTGAACTCAAGTGTGGGGTCAACAGCATCCACCGTGACCTCCTTCAATAGCTACACCAATGCTTGGAACGGCGACACCTACCATCAGTATCCTTACCAGATCCGCAGCTACTTAGATCAACTCTACGCTAATCCAACGCCACTATACAGCAACCTAAACACAATTACGACGCCAGGAACTCATGTTGCCTTCCCAATGAATACGTTGGGAACTGTCTTCAATAATGTCTTCCAGACACTGGCCTACGTCGATGCCTCGGGGAACTACAACTATATCTCGGCAGCTCAAGCCACGACGGCCTTTAGTGCGGCCCTTGCCTCGAACGGGCTAAGCTCAAGCGCGGTACTTGATCTGAGTAACGCCTCTCAACGAGCTGCCATCTTCAACGTACTCAATGCCGCAATCGGAAATCTCGAGAAGAACCTGAATACGACCTTCATCGACAGGACTCTCAAACAACTCTAATTGCGGTGAGTAAAACTATCGGGACCAGCGACTAGAAAGAATGGGCAGTGAGGGGATCGAACCCCCGACCAACTCGGTGTAAGCGAGCCGCTCTACCGCTGAGCTAACTGCCCCAAGGCAATTAATTTGCCAAGCAGTGTACCGCTAGGCAAGCCTAGGAATCCGATTGGGTTCCCTCTTGCTGGCCAATTGCGTTCTGGGGATCGAGGTGGCTAGCAATGATTTTTATGACCTTTCTGCGGAAAGTTTCTTCGTCCAGATCGTGGAGTTCATGGCAATCGGATGAAGTGCGTCCTGCGATGCTTGAGGAATTGAACATACTAATTGTGTTCGTGGGGGTGGTGAGTCGCATGTGGGAGATTTTACAGCACAACCTCGGAATCTCAACCGAGGCATTGTGACAATTTTTTAACCAAATCCTCAAAAAAACCGATTGCTATATGAAGAACGATCGTAAGGTCCCATTAAAACTGACCATAAGAGCCTATACACCCCACCCAAGGAGACTGGGAGGGACTTTAGATAGGATCATCCGTAAGCACAGCAGCATTAAAAGCGGATAGATCGACCGAATCATCAAGTTTATTGCCACCTTCACCAAGCACCGGTTGACACACAACTTTTGCGGTGCGAGCTAATCAATATGATCATTACTTCGCTTATTTTATTCATCCCTATCCTAACCACTAGCGTTGCGTTCTTTGTGACCTACAAGTTCGTCAGGAACACTTGCCGAGAAGTCGCTTTCCTTCGAATGGAGGTACGCGTTCTAAGGACAAAATTATTGGAGGTCCGGCGTGTGCTGGTTTCTCAAAGAACAGACCAGGTACATGTCTCAAAGACCAGACTCGTATGATGTCTGGGAGCTAAAGCTACACACCACCCGAATAGCCCTCCTCAATTCGAGGAGGGTGTCGCTTAGCTAGGATCAACAGTGAGCACCGCCGCGCTGCAAGCGGGAATGGTGACCGTAAACTTGCCTGCACTACCCTTGATCGGTTCGGTCTTGGGAGCATTCACGCTACCATCAGCTCCCACCGTCATACCCGCGTAAGAAATGGCCTCTTTTTCCGAAGGGGAAGTACCGCTGAGCCTAGCGATGGTTCCCGTAGTCCGTCCTGTATTGGTGTTAATGGTGGTCGTTGCCTCGTGGGTAAGGTCCTTGTTGATGACCACAACACGGATCTTCTTATCCTCACCGAGAGTACTGTGAGCGGTCACGTTCGCACTTGACTTGGCTTCAGTAGGTAGGATTTTCCCGTGCCCGGCATCCTTGAAGAGCAGGAGCGAGTAGTAGAGTGGGCGGACGGAATACTTGCCGCTCTTTTTGTCGAAGGCGATCGCGGTATAACCTTTGAGGCCTAGGATTGTGTGGAAGTTAATGCCAGCAACTCCACGTTCGGCGATATCGAAGAGGAAGTCTGATCCCCACACGGAAGCGGCATAGACGTCGCTCACGCCTGCAGTGCCCCCGAGTGAGGTCGAATTGCATTCCGCTAGACGCCATGGGAGAGCAGCCTTGCGGGCGGCATCCATATTTGCCTCTGCCATTTTTATGCTCTTTGCCTCAGTCTCTGGGGCGAGGAGCTTCTCGATAGTCGGGTAGGGCTCCTTGTTGGTGGTTGGGTAGAAGTGGGAGGTCGCAAGGGTGAGCTGCTTCTTGAAGTCTTCGACACACGGTGCGAACCACTTGGCGTTGCCGCTTGCCGTGTTGGCAGGTCCGGCCAGAGGAGCACCTGGGTTTTTGGCACTGATGACGCGGAGAGCATCGCTCAACTCCTGTTTGTATTGTGGGTAAGAGTAACCATTTTCGCGAAAGGTCTTTTTAGGAGGCATGTAATAGTGGTCAGGCTCGTTGCCAATTTCAAAGGCCACGATGGAATTACTTCCTTGTTTTGCGACGTAGCTGATCTCTTCCGCTGAGTTCGCCGGGTCATTACTGGCTAAATTGACGCCGTAGATGACCTTCCAGTTAATTCCTTTGATGAAGGAAAAGAACTGATCAACTTCTTGGGGTGTTACAGGCGTTACGGGGTTGGTTCCGCTGGCCTTGCCTAATTGCCAATCGCAAAGCTCTACTTTATTGCCACCGATACGGAGGACCCCTTCACCCAGATTGCGGTGGAGATTAATAAAGGTGGTGTTATCGGGCCGGAAGTGGCTCTCAGCAATAGCGGTCTTCTCATAGCTCAGGCCCATGTAATCGGCAGGAATAGTAAGGCCTGGACTTTGTGATTGGACATTGACCTCAGCGGTCGTGACTTCGCCCGCGAACAGAGGAGATGAAATAGCGGCAATGAAAAGGGGGAAGAGATGTGTTCGCATTGTTGAAAGAGAAAATGTGCAATTGGATGGAGGATAGGGGTAGTCGGTTGATGCTACCCTGACAAGTTGGATCCAATAGATTGTGTGCCTGAAAGATAAGATCCACCAGTGACAGCACTTGTTTCTTCCTAATGAATATGGTCGGTTCATGGAATGCCTCAACTCATCCGCAACCGAACCCATGGAAACGATCTCCAAATCGTTCCTGCCGATAAAACCCCCACCGATCTCTGCTCGTTCCGCCTCCTCCGTCCCGAAGTTGGGGAAACGTTGACGATTTCTGAACCAGGTCATGAACTGGTCTTGGTTGTGCTCTCCGGTCAGACCGACATCGTGGTGGGCGAAGAGCCGTTTTTATCCGTGGGTATCCGTGAGGATATCTGGTCCGGTTGTGCTGACTCGGTCTACGCAGGAACGGGATCCACTATCAAGGTCACTGCCACGAAGCCCGGCACCGAGGTCGCCGTTGCGGGTGCTAAATCTCAAGACTCATTCCCTCCCTTCCGCATCACGCCTGAAGAGGTGGAGTGCGTTGATGTCGGGTCTGTAGAAACACATACTCGTCGCAGGATCTTCAACATTCTTGGGCATAATGGGGCTGGTCGTTGCAGCAGACTCCTCGTGAGCGAACTCTACGCCGATCCGGGTTGCTGGTCGGGATATCCTCCTCATAAGCACGACACGGAGCGCCCGCCGGAGGAAACCGACTTTCAGGAGGTCTACCACTACCGCTTCCGCCCGGAGACCGGATTCGGAGCCCAGTTCTGCTACCAGCCTGATGGTGAGGCACAGGTCGTGATGACACGGAATGGTGACACCTTTCTCGTGGACAAGGGACACCATCCGACCGCGACATCGCCAGGGCACGAGGGCTACATCTTCACGATCCTCGTCGGTAAACACCAACGCTCATTGATCCAGTACTTTGACCCAGCCCACACGCACCTGATGGCCGGTATCCCGGGACTTCAGGCGATGCGCGATAAGTTCAAATAATCGGCCGTGACCCTCCCCCGGAGCAGAAGAACCATCAGATCGAAATGACGGACGAAACCGCTCCTGCCACTCAACACCCCTTACGGTGGGCTGTGATCGGGTTGATCTTTTGTGCGACATTGGTGAGCTACATCGACCGTCAGACGGTTTCGGTGATGGCTCCCGTGCTCTGCAAGGATCTCTCCATGACCAACACCCAGTACGGGGCTGTCGGCTCGTGCTTTCTTTTTGCCTACGCGCTTTCAATGTGGCTCTGGGGTGGTGTCTTTGACAAGGTGGGAAGCAGGCTTGGCTACACATTGGCGATCTCGATCTGGTCAGTGGCCGAGATCGCCCACGCAGCGGTTACAGGAATCCTGAGCCTTGGTTTCCTTCGAGGCCTCCTGGGAATCGGAGAGGCAGGCAATTGGCCGGGCGCCACACGTACAATCGCCGCGTGGTTCTCCAACAAGGAACGGGCCCTTGGGATGGGGATAGCCAATGCAGGCGCATCCTTTGGTCCTGCACTTGCTGCCCCTCTCATCATTGGTCTCCAGCTCACCGTCGGTTGGCGGGCGACATTTGTCCTGACAGGACTACTCGGCATTCTTTGGCTCTGGGCCTGGATCTCTATCTATCCAAAGAGCATGGAGTTGGAGAGTGCTCGCCCCCTCACCTCCAACCTCAACGAGAAATGGAATCCTTCAACGTTGATCCCGTGGCCCATTCTCATCCGACGCAAGGAGGTCTGGGCAATCATTCTGGCACGTTTCTTCGGCGATCCGATCTGGTGGCTCTACCTGAACTGGCTTCCGAAATATCTCTCCGACGTGCGTCACTTCAGCATGAAGCAGATCGGGGCCTCAGCCTGGGCCCCGTTTTTGGCAGCGGGTGCGGGAGCGCTCCTTGGTGGATGGCTCTCAGGTCAACTCATCTCGTGGGGGTGGAGCGTCAATCGCTCGCGCAAGACGGCGATTCTTTTTGCGACATTACTTCTCCCAGCAGGAGTCGGCGCAGCCTATGTCGATTCACCGATCACTGCTCTGGCTTGCATCGGGGTGACTCTCTTTGCGTTCCAGTTCTGGGTTAGCAACGTCCAAACCCTCGCGAGCGATCTCCTTCCGGTAGGAGCCGTCGGATCGATTGCCGGATTTGCGGGAACTGCAGCAGGGCTTGGTGCCATGATCTTCACCTTCACCACGGGATGGGTGGTCGATCGGTTCTCTTACACCCCAATCCTACTCGCCGCTGGACTGCTGGCGCCGATTGCTACGGGAGTTCTCTTTCTTCTCATTGGGAGTGTGCGGAGATTGGATATTGCCCCGGAGCAGATTACCTAGGAGAACATTTCTCATGAAAAAAACACTGGAACGCTTTGCACTCAACGGAAAGAGAGCCCTTGTCACAGGATCCACCCAGGGTATCGGCTTGGCTATTGCAAGGGGACTAGCAGAGTCAGGGGCCTCCGTAATTCTGAACGGACGATCTAGCGAGAAACTCTCGGCCGCCCATAGAGAACTTTCAGCCGAGGGTCACACAGTCGAGAGTTTGGCTTTTGATGTAACCAACCCCAATTCCATCAAAGCGGCACTTGCAAGTCTCACAGAGTCGGGAAAGCACATCGACATCCTGATCAATAATGCAGGGATCCAGCGCCGCGCTCCCCTTCTCGAGATGACCCTGGCCGATTGGCAGGCGGTCATTGATACCAACCTGACCAGTGCCTTCCTTGTGAGCCAAGCAGTGGCACCAAGCATGATCGAAAGAAAAAGCGGTAAGATCGTGAATGTCTGTTCTCTCATGAGTGAATTGGCGCGCCCTACCATCGCGAATTACTCGGCAGCAAAGGGTGGACTCAAGATGCTCACCCGATCCATGTGCGCCGAGTGGGCTAAAAACAATATCCAGATTAACGGGCTCGCACCTGGCTACATCGAGACGGAGATGACGAAGAGTCTTGTCCAAGATGAGAAATTCGACTCTTGGATCCGCGGGCGCACCCCATCAGGGCGCTGGGGATGTGTCGAGGATCTCGTTGGGGCTACCATTTTCCTCTCATCACCAGCCTCCAACTACGTCAATGGACACCTTCTCGTTGTGGACGGCGGCCTGAGCGCCGTCGTCTGATCATCTTCATCGCGTTAACTCACGGTGCGGTGAGTCGATCTTGAGCGGTTCTTCTGCGATGAGTGGGCTGATTCGGAAAAATGAAATGTCCGCATGTCCTTTTGAATTTTTCTCGAGAGACTCACAAAAAAGGCCAACTTTTGCCCCGACCCAGCGGCCCGGTTTGGCGACGAATTCAGTACCAAGACTTTTAAAGACTTTCCCATCCTGACTAAAAGAGAGACGGCAATGGGCTCCCTCCGTAACATCAACCCGCAGAAATACTTTTCCGGAGGTAAGCGGAATCGATGAGGTCATCACTTCCTGTTTTCCCTTGTCTGCATCAACGCATTGAGACGAGACAGCTTGATATCCGTCTTCTGCTCTCTCTACGGTAATTGTCGCGTAGTCGGAACCAAAAATAACCAAGCCAGCCCGCTCTCCGCGAGATACGGAGGAAAGTTCCAAGCATGTTTCTGCAGTAAATCGGGGAGCAGGAAACTTCTGGAGGAGAAGGTGTGGAGCTAGCCACAGATTGCCTTTTATTGCAGGGGTCGCATGCAGTCTTAGAAAATGGTTCTCCTCATTGAGCGAATACCATTCCCTGCAGGGATTTGCCTGCCATTGCCACTCAAGACCGAGTTCCGGGGATCCCGATTTCACATGAGATGGAGCAACGATAGCGGGTAGAATGGAGGGTTTTGCATGAGTAATCACGGGTTGCCCCCTGCCATTTCCCTGATCCTCTCCGATCAGTGGCCAATCGTTCTTCCAGACAACAGGTTCAAGATGAACAACCCGCCCATAGGCCTCTTGATCCTGGAAATGCAGGAACCACCAATCGCCAGAGGGAGTATCCACAAGAGCTCCCTGATGTGGTCCGTTCACCAAAGTTTTTCCTTGGTCCATCACTATTCTTTGTTCGTAGGGACCAAAAATATTCTTTGATCGGAAAACAGACTGCCAACCAGTCTTAACCCCTCCTGCAGGAGCAAAGATATAATACCAACCATTTCGTTTGTAGAACTTAGGACCCTCAAGAACCTTGAAGCCCTGGAGTTCATCACCATTGATAAGAACACCGAGGTCATCAGTGCTAGCAGTGCCATAGTCATTAAGGCGAAGAAGATTCAATCTGTTATTAAATCCCGAACGACTCTTGGCCCACGCATGGATGAGGTAGACCTTCCCGTCGTCATCCCAAAAAGGACAAGGATCAATAAAGCCCTTGCCGCCCTTCACTAAAACGGGGTCACTCCAAGGACCAGTCGGAGTCTTTGACGTGGTTACATAAATTCCAAAATCGGGGTCGGGATAATAAATAAAATATTTTCCATCGTGAAAACGTATCGATGGCGCAAAAACCCCGTTTCCCGGTTGAGCAACTCCATAAGTAGCCTCGGGCGATAGGCGAGGCAGGGCATGAGAAACCAACTCCCAGTTCACGAGATCAGTCGAGTGTAGAATCGGCAGTCCAGGAAGATGAGAAAAACTGGATGAGGTCAGCCAATAGTCATCCCCAACACGGATGGCGTCAGGATCGGAATAATCAGCGTAAATAACGGGATTTTTATAATCTCCGTTACCGAGATCGGGTTTCCAAGGTGAAGTTACTTGCGCATTTGTAAACTTTCTTTTTAACCAAGATATCATCTGCTCTTGGTAGTCAGGCAGACACTTCTGCCAGTCCGCCAGAGCGTGGACTCCTCCCGGGATAACGATCAGGTCGCAGTCATTTCCAGAAGCTTTCAGCTTTTGCTGAAAGTCCCGGGACTGCTGGATGGGAACAGTGACATCTGAATCACCATGGATCAAAAGGTAGGGAGGTACTCCCGCATGCACATGATTGATGGGGGAAATGTCGCGTAGCAGCGAGAGAGACTCGGGTGTCACCTCCTTAGGAAGATTGAGGAGATTTTGAAGCGAGGAACTCAGTCCCCCACGCTGTGACAGATCCTGCTCGTGGTTGGTCACGGGAGCAAAACCAATGACTGCCTGAACGGAGGTGTCATTGTTGGCAAGCATTCCGGCAAGGCAGGCGAGTTGACCTCCTGCCGAATGCCCGATGAGCACAATCCGTTTAGGATCACCCTTAAAGTCGGAGGCATGAGCTTTGACCCATCGTATGGCGGTCTGAACATCTTGAAGACAAGCGGGCCATCTGTGCTTTGGAGCCAGACGGTAGTTGATTGAGAACCATGTAAAGTCGGCTTTTGAGAGAGGAGCAAACCAAGGGGTGATATCGGCACTGCTTCCCGATTTCAGGGTGCCGATCTTATCACCACCGCTCCATCCCCCTCCGTGAATAAGTATAGCAACAGGAAAGGGGCCTTTGCCTTCAGGAACATGGGCATCAAGCAAGAGGTTCTCCCCCTCCGCGTTACCATAGGATATATCGCGCAGGAGTGTCGGATCGTGGGCACTCATGTCATTAGGATTCCCGTGCGGGGGTGCTTGCACGGAGGGCACTTCTTTCTTCAGTGAGGGAAATAGCTTCAGAAACTCCTCAGCAACCATTTGTCCGAAAATACGTCCACCCTCCTCAGTAAGGTGCGTTGTATCGGGCTTGGGGTGAGTTTCCGGCTTAGCGTCGTTAGTTGCGTCCCCTTTCTTTGATGATGGCTTGGGATTAAAGCGGGCCGATTCGTTCGAACCAATCTTCTCGCAGTAGGCAGTACTGAGTGCATTCAGGTCGATGAGAGGAACCCTCTTATCGGCGGCAACCCTTCGGACGGCCTCGACATAAGGGGTAAGCGTGGAAACGATTTTTCCGTTCCCCGATTTATCGAAATCACGTCGGGTCAGTGAAGTGACTAGGATCGGGGTGCCCCCTATGGAACGGACTTCATCAACATACCGCGCCATATTCTGATAGTAGGTTGTCCAAACATCGGTTTCACGCTCCGGTCCCTTCCCGGGCTGGTCATTGTGACCAAACTGAATCAGGTAGTAATCACCCTTGAGCGCCAGGGCTGGTTCCCAGTGTCCCTCCGTTCTAAAACTCTTGGAACTACGTCCATTCATAGCCGTATTCACGCAGCCTACTTTACCCTGCAAAAACTTCCCAAATCCCGCCCCCCACCCGATGGCATCCGTGACCGTGGAGTCTCCCACCAGAACAACCTTCGGAAGAGGCTGGGAGTTTGAGGAATGGTCTGAAGTGCCTCCAAGAGTCCACACTCCGATCAACTTCTGCAGTTGAATACCTGCCATGATGAATGGGCCGACACCCTTAGGATCATTCTCCACGAGCGGCTCGCTCACGTAATATTCAAACGAACCGTCACGTGAGCGCCCCTGGGAATTTGTGTAGCCTAATCCAGCCACCTCGCAGATTTGAGTAAGGCTTACACCGCCCTCCTTATTTTCCCTCACAAAATTCTCAATGATGCCCCGGTACCCTTTCACGGCCGGTTGGAGATATTTCTCGCGTGGCAAATATCCTTTGTTCAATCCCTTCGCCAGCGCATAGACAAACATTGAGGAACCGGAAGCCTCCAAATAATTTCCCGCACGCCCCCCCGCATCAGTCACCTGCCACCAGACTCCACTTGATGGGTCCTGCCATTTCACGATGCCATCGACAACCCTGACAAAGATTTCCAAGATTTTGCTCCTCTCTGGATGATCAACCGGCAGGTAGTCAAGCGTGTCAACAATGGCCATCGCATACCACCCGATGGCACGACTCCAGAAGTTTGGGGAGCAACCGGTCGTGGGATTTGCCCAAGGTTGTCCATGCTTCTCGTCCCAAGCATGACGGAACAATCCGCTATTCGGATCGTATCCGTGGCGATCCATGATCATAATCTGCCTGGTTGCCTCATCGGCAAGGGATGGAACCTTGAATGTTAAAGCGTAGTGGGCAAGGAATGGAGAGGCCATGTAGATACCATCCAACCACATCTGGGATGGATACCGATTCTTGTGCCAGAATCCTCCCTCTTCGGTCCTCGGTTGGCTGGCGAATTGAGCTCTTAGAGACTCAAGCGCCTTGGTTGATGTCTCTCTTGATTCTCCCCGGTCAATTGCAATGAAGAGCACATTCCCGGGAAAAATGCTGTCCAGGCTATAATCACTTGGGGAGTAGCCACGAATCTTCCCGTCTGGAGATAGGTGTGACACCACAGCAAGTTCTCCATAATCCGTGTAAGATCGATTCCCTGTAAACTCACCAAGACGTACCAAGGAGAGGCCCAAAAGAGCAGAGGCATAATCCCACTTTGCTCGTCGTCCGGATTCCGCCCATTCGAGGGAATCTCCAAGACGCTTCATTTCCGAAACGGCGATTTTCTCAGACCATCCTAACGGTGTATGCCCCTGGAACTGTTCGGACACTACTTCGTTTGTCATGCAATCACCACGGCACGAGAGGACAATCAGAAAAATAACACCAAGGAGTCCGAGGGGAGACTTCATCATAAGATGATGTTCAAACCATCGCTTGATGACAAGAAAAGCGACCCCGGCAAGGAAGCAGGGTAAGTTCTGCAGAGAACTCTGATCGATCAGGCCTTCCCGCCGAAAGTGACGTAGTCGTCCACATCCAGCAGGTCGAACCACCCGCCGATATCTTCACGAGAAGGAGCGATCTTCTTCTGAGCCTCGTGCATGTACTCACGGGTCTCGACGGAACTAGGAACTCGTCCCTCTTGCCAAGAGGACCATGACTTGATTTCAAGCTCAGTGTGCTTGTTTTTATAGTTAGCAATGATCCATTCAAGGATCTCACCGTCACCCTTCCCGGCTCTGAGTTCCTGAAGGAGAGCCTCGGGATCGATCCCGGAAAACTTGATGAAGTGCTCGTCGAGAGGGCAGTTGTAATGATACTCGCCGTTTGTTCCGGCAATCTGGGCGCGGCCCTTGTCGAGCATACGTGGGAGGATCACATAACCGCCGAGGCGGGTGCGGGGACTGCGTGGAGGTCGTGTTGTAAGATTCATGGGTGTGTTGAGTTTGAGTGGTCTAGAGAGTTATTATCTTCGACGCTTGGCTCCGTAGCTGTAGCCCTTGAGGGTGCGGGCGCCGCGGATATTCTTAAGCACTTTGGCAGCCTCCTCCTCCTGGAAGAGCATGGTGAAGAGGTAGGGGAAGTTGTCCAGTTTCTCGCGGGGAACCTTCTGGGCAATGAATGTCTCGATCGCCTTCACATGGGGAAGCTCTTCGGCCGTCATGATTGTGAAGGCGTCACCCTCGGTCTGAGCACGTCCTGTACGTCCGATGCGATGAACGTAGTCCTCCGGGTGCTGGGGAACGTCGTAATTGATGACGTGGCTCACTCCAGCGATATCGATGCCTCGGGCCGCGATATCCGTAGCGATCATCACCTCGTAGCGACCGGTCTTGAATCCATCGAGAGCATCCACGCGCTCCTGCTGGGAGCGGTTTGAGTGCATCACCGCAACCTTGTGATTCTCGCTTTCAAGCTGGCGGGCGATGCGATCGGCGCCATCCTTAGTCCTACAGAAGATCAGAACACTGTGATAATCGGTGCGTTCGAGCATTGCCTTGAGCAGGTCGAACTTCTGATCGGCAGCCACCGGGTAGAAGGCGTGCTTAACGGTCTCAGCCGCGGAGCGACGTGCTCCGATGGAAATCTTCTCGGGATTGCGGAGACACCATGAGGAGAGCCTCTCGATCTCCTCGGGGACGGTGGCCGAGAAAAGAAGCGTCTGGCGTTCCTTGGGGCACTTCTCAACGATGCGCCTTACATCAGGAAGGAAACCCATGTCGAGCATCCGATCGACTTCATCGAGAACAAGGACGGAAAGATCATCGAATCGAATCTCTCCCTGCTGAATGTAATCGAGCAATCTTCCTGGCGTAGCAACGATGATATCAGCTCCCTTGGCGAGGGCTTCACGCTGGGCACCGTAGCCGACGCCGCCGTAGATGACGACGGTGCGAAGGTTGGTGAAGGCCGCAAATTCCTTGAATGCCTGCTCGACCTGAAGTGCCAGTTCCCGGGTTGGCTCCAGGATGAGGCAACGGGTCTTTCCGTTGGACTCCTTCAGGAGGCTCAAAATCGGAAGACCGAAGGCCGCCGTCTTGCCGGTTCCGGTCTGGGCGGAGGCAATGATGTCACCTCCCTTGAGAAGGACGGGTATAGCCTGTTCCTGAATGGGAGATGGCTCCACATAACCCATCCGTTGCGCGCCGTGGACAACGGCTTCAAAGAGTCCAAGATCCTGAAATGACATGAAGCAGAGAATTTAACAGCTATCTGAGATCGCGCCAGTGAATAACATGTGGCAAATCCCTAAAGGCAAGCGCGGCATGGTAACCACCACGCATCCTCCAAGCGAACGCCTGCCAGGTGTCCCCTTCAATCTTTACGGAAATCGCTGCAGTATCCCCATTCCCATTCCTTACAGTCATTAAATGCTCGGGAAGAACCCGAGTGGACGCGAGCAGGGCCCCCAATCCCCTCCCATCAGCCTTGATGGCCGCTTCCCGACAGGTCCAGAGGGTGAAAAAGCTCTCCGCACAGAGTGACTTATCTAGCTCCGCTAGGAAGAGGGATTCCTCCCGCGAAAAAAAACGCTCGGAAAGCCTTACTGGATTCAGACGACGCTCACGCCCTTGTCCCAGTTCTAGATCTATGCCGCACTCCTCCGATGAGAAGAGAGCCACTACCAGATCTCCGCTGTGAGCTAGGGCAAGGTAGGGAACCTCTTTACTACATCTTAAACCATAAGGAAGGTAGGGTTTACCGGTATCGGCAATGGAGAGAGGAACAAGATCTGGCTCGACTCCGAGCCATGGAGCAACCGTTCCCCTGATGAGGCGCCTTCCAGCCAGAAATCTCCGTCTCGAGACACCGTGCTTGATTGCATGTGCTCGCGCTATTTCCTCGGGCGGGAGTCTCACCTCGGCGCAGCAGTCAAGATCTCCTACGACGAGAAGAGATCCTCCATCGCTAAAGATCGTTTTGGAATGATCCGAAGGACACTGGATAAAACATTCCGGAATGGATTCACCATCGGCGTCACTCATCTCGGCAATCAAGAGAAACGACCCGACTTCGCTTCACGCGGCCTTTTTTTCCCTGTTCGGTAGAGATTAATCGCTTCAGCCGTCCCCTCACCCGCCTCAAGTTCGGAAACATGGCCACCGGCATTCAAGACCGACTCCTTGACCATCGGATGGGCGTTGGAGGGGCAGGCAACCATCGCTGCCACATTCCCATAAAGCATGGAGAGGTCGTTCTGGTGGTCACCGATGGCAAGAATGGACTCAACCGGCATATCGAGGAGTCGTTTCAGTTCGGCAAGGGAAGTCCCTTTGTCATAGAGGCGGTGGCAGAATCGAAGGTAGATATTGCTACGCTGGTAGTTGAAGTCGTCAGGGCGCTCAGACAAGGCGAGCATCCTTTGAGTGACCTCATCAAGGGTCTCCTCGGTATCGGTGACCAACCCTTCCGGCACACCTTCACTGTTGTGCAGGACCCTCACACCAAGGGTGCCGGCCGCCAACTCCTCGATCTGATTGAAAAAAGGACCCGCCTCTTGGAAGAGAAGGTCATGGTGCTCGGTGCAGATCCGGTTCCAGTCACCGTAGTCACGCCACCCGCCACTCCCATCTGGCTGGTAGATATGCCTTTCGCTGGCAAGGATGTAGTCCGGAGTCACACCGAGGTCGAGCGACTCGATCCCGTTGAGGGCGCTCTCGAGAGGACGGCCCGTATTCACTACCCAAAGGGAACCGCCGCCAACTACTGCAGCAAGTTCATGGGCCAAAGTTGGCGCGCAACGATCTCCCCACTTTCCACCAGCAAGAGTGCCGTCAAAATCGGTACTGAGAAGTCGAATCAGGGACACGAAAAGATTCTCAACTCGGTCAGTGGGCTAAGCAATCCACAAATTGAGTGCCTGCTGGAGGAAAGTTGCTATTCTTCCGATATGAAATCCGCCTACGAACTTGCGATGAGTCGTCTGGAACAATCGTCTCCCACCAAACCCCTCACCGTAGAGCAGAAGAGGGAACTCGCTGAGATCGACTCCGAGTATGATGCCAAGATCGCCGAGCGCAGAATCTTTCTTGAGAGTGAAATCGCAAAATCGCTGGGAGATCCAGTTGGGGAGGAGCAGATCCGCAGACAGCTAGCCTCCGAGATCGCCACGTTCCAGGAGAAAAGGGATCTCAAGAAGGATAAGATCCGTCTCGGAAAGTCGGAGTAAGAGTCGGACGTTTGGCGTTGCTTTAGTCAGATACCTCTCCTCTTATTTTGTCCCTCCGGCTGCAGACCAGAGCTTGCGCAGGTCATTATCCACGAGGGACCCCTTGATCGGCTTAAGCTTGTCGAAGGCCTTCTTGATTATCGAGCGAGCAAGATCGGGACGGCCCTTGAGGATCAGGTAATCGGCAAGTGGGCGGACAACCTTGTAGAAGAAATCGCCACCACCATTAGCACCCTGAAGCGTCACCTGGCGGTCATACTCTCGAAGAGCCTCATCGGGATTCGTTGATTTGAGAAGTGGGCCGATCAAGTCCCAAGCAGCTGTCGCACTCAGGTCAGTGCGCGCTCCGAACCCGCCCTTGTTCTCATGGACGATCTGCTGCGAGAGTTGCTTGGCACTGGATTGATCCCCCGATATCAGAGCCATCCGTACCAGAGCCTCCTGATGCTGTGCCTTGAGATCGCGGTAACCTGAGAATTGCCTAATGGCCGATTCGTGGTGGGACTTCAACTCCGCGGCAGGGGAACCTGACCGCACAAGCCAGTCCTCCCTAGCATCCCAGAGATCCGGGTTATCGGGGCAGGTGGTCACGGCGCTCTGAATTGCCCTCCCCTCCCCCTCAACTTCCCCTCGTCGCCGGAAGTTCCAGGCCATCAGCAAATCCCTGCGTGCTGCATCCTGAGAGTCACGGTTACCACGGTGGCGTGTCAGTTGATCAAGTCCGTGATCGGTGATTGGCGTCCAACTCTGAGGATCGAGAGCCTCGCCGGTCGTTAAGTTCTGCCCCTCATATCTGCCCACGCTGAAATCCCAGTTATCTGGCCCCTTGAGATAACCGACCCAGGCGTGACCACCATCCTTCCCAAGCCCGGCAAAGAAGATCGTTGGGATGGCAAGCGCCTTACCGAGAACCGAGGCGTAGTAGGCTTGATCAACGCAGATCCCGCCGGTCTCCTTGATCCTCCAGAGCTCGTAGGATCCCCATGGCCACATGTACATGTTCTTAATCACCCTGCCCTGGTCGTAGGAGATGGAGTTAAAAGCTTTTGGAGGATCCTGATGCGAGAGGGCGGGCGTGTTACGCACGTAATTGAACTCCGAGGGATCGAGTGGTGCATCAACCACATACTTCAGTTCGTCTACGCCAAGGAGTCTGAGATCCCTTAGGAGCTTGCCTGTCCTGAAAGCTGTGACCCACTGGGTAAAGACCTCCTCAGGCTTGAGCCTAACCCTCGGGACGTCACGCGGTTGGACCTGATGGTGAGGCCAAAACTCTGGAGCGGGTTGATCCATCACCACTGAAACCGCCATCGCAAGAGTGAGGAATTCGCGCCAAGCGCCCGGATTGCTCTTCCAGATTGATTGGAGATTCATCAGCACGCGGGGGGCAAAATCATCCTCGCGGAACGAACGGGACCAGAGCGAAAGAAATGCCGGATCCGAGACCGTTGCGGCAATGAAGTCCGGTTCGAGACGTCCAACCAGAGGACCATTGGCCGGAGTGAAGGGCTGCGCGACTAACCCTGTGAGGACCTTCCCAAGCATCACGGGATCGGAGGCGATCTGCTCCGTCACACGGTGCTGGAGATCGTCGTAGCGGCGGACCAACGGGGAACCAGGCTTGAGGATAGTTACCTTTTGAGGTGGGGTCTTCTGAGGAGCCTCTTTCTGGGCAACAAGATTCGGGGAGGGCAAGGGCTTGGCGGGGATCCCAGTAGCACCAGCTTCGGCAATCAGATGTCGGGAAAGCCATTGCTTGGTCACGGAAGCCTCGTCAGACTCAAGGAGGTCTACCCACTGGTAGAGATCAACCCACTTTGCAAAACTCTCTTGAAAGCAAGATCCCCGCACCCCACTCCCGAAAGGCCTCCAAGTAGCCGCCAAGGCATTCCCTAGCGAATTCCTAAGCTCTGGCAGTCCACCGGAACGAGCCACCGATGCAATCGCCCGATAATCGGGAGCAACGGAGAAATCGAATGAGGATGGCGTTGGGACATCTACGGATGCATCCAACTCAGTCAGGATAAAACCTCCCAAAAGAAGAATCAGGAACAGGGGGAACTGGATCCGGTACCAGGTATTCCGGGGGGTAACCATTGCTGGACTTTCAGCGAACAAAACAGAACTTTCCAATCCTATTTCCGCCCCCGGAAGAACCCGGAGGGCATCGTGACAACTCTACTCCGTCGTAGAAGTTGCCTCCTGAGCGTGAGATTCCCCAGTCGCAGTATCAGGCTCATTGGTCTCGGTATCCTGAGGTTCCGTGGATTCAGAACTCTTGCCCTCGGCCTTGGCCTTCCGCTTCTCCTCCTTTTTACGCTTTTTTTCCATTTCCTTCCTGCGCTTCTCGAATCCGTAATTGATTTTGACCATGATCTTCTCTGTTAGTTGGTTGTGTTGGTCTTAAACGTCGCCGTTCAGCCATCGGTTGAATTGTTCGTCGAGTTTGGTGATCATCGCCGCTTGATCGCGGGCCATATCGGTAAATTGGCCCCACTTGAGGATGTCCTTCGACTTGCCTGTTCCTTCCGTCTCCAGGATGAAATCCTCGACGAGGTTTCCCTGCGAGGCGTAGGTGAGACGGAGATGCTCCTTGCAGAGATCGGCCGTCTGATTCTGCCGGTTTTTAGTGCCTATTCCCATTTCAGGAGAGGGAAAGTTGACTCTCCTTGGCACTTAAAAAGTCAGGAGATGAGTGGGACGGGTGGTACAAACTTCATCCAGTGTATTCCAGCAAGACCCCTTGTGCGAATAAAATCAGCGTCACAGATTGCATCACTTCCCCAGGAAATTCACTTTTCCCATTTTGAAGTAATAACTTGCGCCCGCTCATTTAGCAGTCACCTTGAGACTGTTCGATTTTTAACGATTCGTTGCATGGTGGGCCGCCGGTTGAGTTTCTCAAGGGTGGTTTGAAACCCGATTCTCGGGAACGGCTCTGATGACCTGATTTCGTCATTAACCAAAATACAGACCATGAAACTATACGTAGGCAACCTCACCTTCAACGCAACCGAGAACGATCTCCGTGAACTCTTTGAGCAGTTCGGCAAACCGACCGAGATCGGCCTTGTGACAGACCGCGAGACGGGCCGCTCACGCGGATTCGCCTTTGTCACGATGAGCAGCGCTGCCGAGGGAACGGCTGCAATCAGCGCCCTAGAGGGCAAGGACTTCCAGGGACGCAACCTGACTGTCAACGAGGCACGTCCACGCGAGGATCGTCCACGTGGCGGTGGTGGCGGTGGACGTTCCTTCGGGGGCGACCGCGACCGTGGTTCACGCCAGTACTAAGAAAGCTTCACACCAATCAAGCGGGATCACCACAAGTGGTTCCGCTTTTTTGTGCCCAATGTGCTCCACAGGCCTGAGGGGAAGCACAGATATAGCATCCGCTTTTTTAGAGAAGCGTCTCACCCTCACCCTTGGGAGGGTTACGGTTCCCCTTCTTTCGCGAACGCTTTGGCTTTCCTTGTGAAGAGGGTTTCGAAGCCTCCTTCGGGGAAACTTCGACAACACGCTCCGCATTAATGTCCAACTCCACATGAAAGATGGCATCCTCGGGAGTGTAGCCAGCGTGAATATGCTGCATGAAGGCGGGAAAGTATCGGTCAATGGTGAAAAAAGAGGTCATGAAGAGCTTCTCGATGACCGAAGGTGAGAGAGGCTGATCCCCAATGATCTGCGTGATGTGAAAGCGGACTTCCCCATCCTTCATGTCCATCTCGAACTTACCAAGGGGCATATTGTAATTGGCCCGGGTGATTAGTTCGGCCACGGAGGGACGCAACTTTTCCTCCCGGACGTAAAATGGATAATGAGAGGTCACCTGAATGTATTCCCCGCCATGGGTAATCCTGGAGTTGAAGCGGAAATTGGCGTTCCTTCCGCTCATGGTAAGAGTGACCCGAAACTCATCGGGTTCTGCGTTATAGTTAAATTCCTTGAAATCGAGATAATCGATCACGGATTGGAAGGAAGCTGTTTGGTCGGGCATGATCTGAAGGTAAAAAAAGTGAATAGAGGACTACTTCTACAATAAACAAAGAAAGGAAGAAAAGAAAGCTACCTCATTATCTATTTCCCTCCTTAGAACCCTCAAAAGTAAAGAAACTGGGCTTTTCGGTGGTTGAAAGTGAATTTAGGTTATCCTCATTCGCGAACTTTCCATGAAAACCCTCACCGTCGATCATATGACTCTTGCGGATCTGAATCTTGCCGCCGAATGGGGTGCAAGCGAAGGGTGGAATCCGGGTCTCCACGATGCCCCGATCTTTTATCAGACTGATCCAAAAGGATTCTTTATCGGGAGGATTGATGGCAAGCCTGTGGCTACAATCTCTGCAGTGCGATACGGGAGTGATTTTGGATTCATCGGTTTCTATATCGTTGCTCCGGAGTTCAGGGATCACGGATATGGAGGACACCTGATCCTGCATGCTTCGCAACATCTCGCCGGGTGCCGTAGCGTCGGCCTTGATGGAGTTGAGAGCCAACAGTCAAACTACGCGCGCCATGGAGCACGCTATGCCCATGACAACATCCGTTTCGAGGGACATGGCCCCGGCGAAAAGATTCACCTTCCTTCGAGATCAGAAATCTGCTCTCTAATCGCTCTCCCGATCGAAACCATTCTCGACTACGACCGCCGACACTTTCCAGCCGATCGCTCCAACTTTCTGGAACCATGGATTCATCAACCTGAAGCTCTAGCTTTAGGAATCCTCCGATCTGGTAAATTAGCTGGCTTCGGTGTGAGACGCCGCAGCCATACTGGGTTCAGAATCGGGCCTCTATTCGCCGATGACCGTGAAGCTGCTTCCGAGCTCCTCTCAGGACTCCGTCAGGGAATGGGATCGAAAGAGCTATTTTACATGGATGTACCTGCATCCAATCACCACGCCATGTCACTTGCCGAGTATCTCGGCATGAGGCCTGCATTTCATTCAGCCAGGATGTGTCTGGGTGAAACTCCGATTCTACCAATGACGGAAATCTACGGGATCACCAGCTTGGAGTTGGGATAGTTCCCTGATGCTCAGAACCTTTATTCCTAAAAGCATTTCAATTAAAGAAAACGTAGGAAAAGTCGGGAGATTTCCAGACTTAGAATAAAGACCAGCATCCAGAAGACCCACTTAGCCGCACTCTGGCCGAGGGAAAAACGAGTCCCAATCAGTGAGCCGATGACTCCACCTAGAGAAAGAGGGAAAGCCCAGAGCCAGTCGATCTCCCCCCTTACACTGAAGACAATCACCGAAAGCAGTGCCACCAATCCGATTCCTAGAGCTTTGATCGCGTTGGCTTCACGAATTGGGTAATGGGCCAGCAGAACTAGAACCCCCAACAAATAAATTCCAGAATCGAGGACGATCAATCCCGCCCAAACACCAACGGAAAATAGAGATGCCATAACCAGAAGGCTTGTTTCCGGAGCTCGAAAGGATTGATCAGCACTAAGCCATCTCGACGGATTACAGAAAACAACGATCAAAGCCAGAGCCACTGCAATGGTCGTCAGCATCCCCGTCTTCATGTCACTGAGATAAGAAGCCGAAAGGGAGCCTAAAACGGCTCCCAGCACAAGCGGAAGAGACATCTTGAAACCAACGCGCCATGGAAGTTGATCCGCTCGGTGATATTTCCAGACTGCGGCCGCGAAGCCCAAAAGAACAGGCACTCGGTTAGTGGCATTCGCGAGCATGGGCGGAAGACCTAGGGCTATCATGACGGGTAGCGTGACAGCAGAGCCACTCGAAGCGACCGTGTTCAGGAAGCCACCAAATGCGCCCGCAATTATCAAAAGCAGCGCCGTTGTAAAACTGACTTCGTGAATCATCGTAGCAAGGGACTCTTAGCTTTGCTTTTTGCAATCCACCGAAGCAACAGTCCGGCGGCAACGACCACCAAAGCAAAGATCCTAGCATTGGGCTTCATAATCAGCAGGGTAAGCTCAAGTGAGAGCATCAGAAGGAAAGTGCTAAACATAATAATCCGCTCATGCCGCTTGATTGACTGTGTGAAGTCCGTGGACGTTGATCCCAGATTCATCGTGATCGCCCCCACGACTCCGACTGCGTAGAGGTCGGCTAGTTTGGAAATATCCCCCATGGAAAGAATCAGACCTGCCGGAACAATAATCGAGAGCAGCAATCCCACAATCGGGACGCCCTGACGATTAAGTTTATAAAACACTGGTGGAAGTTCGAGATCACGCGCCATCAAATGAGTCAGCGAACTGAGGGCGACCATCGCCGTATTGACTGCTGAAAGGAGAAGCAGACCAAAGACCCCGCTGATAATCCAAGCTGAGATTGTTCCGGCCAATGGCCCAAATTGATTCCCAACAAAGACCTTCCCCATCTCGCGTAGCATGTAGTCTCTGACACCCATGGCATCCATGGCATTAACCTCCCCGTTGGTAACGGTCAGGCCGGGTAACGCAACCATGGCAAATCCGAGAAGGGAGGTCATCACGCAGACCTCAGCCATGATAAGGTAAATGGCCGGCTTGGAGGTGAAGTTGACGGAAGGAAATTTGACCGAGGAATGGGGATCCAACTTCATCACGCCTGTGGAGTTTGCAATCGCCTCGATCCCGGAGAGGGCCAGCATGATCACGACCAGATTCTCCCAGTTTTTCAAGAGACCACCATGGGGAGGTTGGATCATTCTCGCGGCCTCTCCCAAATGAGGAATGGCAACAAGGCCAAGGATCAGGACAACTGCCATCGTCGGAATGGAAATCCAGATGGCCAAACCAGCCGATTCCTTAGTTCCCCGGAAGTTAATGACCCCAATGACTAGGATCGCCGCAAAGGCACACTCCACGGGATGTGAAACACCAAGATAATAGAATGCCGAAAGGGCACTGATTGAGGCTGTCACCAGATAGTCGGCCATCAGCAGGAAGGCCCCGACCGAGGAGAGCACCTTGGATCTGTTGCGAAGACTGGCATAGACACCACCGCCGTGGGGATAGAGTCGACAGATGGTGAGGTAATTATACCCCACCAGCGCCGTGACGAGGCTCATCACCAAGATCGGCCAAGGGGCGCTGTATCCGCAGACTGCAAAGGCAAGACCGATGACATAGGCCTTGCTCGTCCCCCAGTCCCCGTAAAGAAGAGCTGCGGCACCTTTCCAGTCCACATTTCGAGGGCGTTCCCCAGGTTGGGCATGTCGTCGATGGTGCATTTACTTCTCTAGAAGTCGAACTTCAGACCTTCCTATGAAGAAAACGCATACCGATTCCTATAACTCCCAAAACAAAGAGAACATAGAATGATGGCTCAGGCACTGCATATATGACTGAAAGAGTGGTCACTCCATCGAATATTGTAGAAGTGACGTTCCATGATCCTCCTTCAAGGTTCGGACTCATCGTAAAATTTGAAGTGTTGATAACAAAGTCTGCCGAATTGAAACCACTAAGCACCCCAGTGACATTTATGTAACTGAACACATAGGACGAACTGCCATTTCCCTCCCCTGAGGTGCCAACAATATTGATTGTAAAAGGATTGGTCGAACTCAGGTCAGAAAGGTCTAGGTTAGTCGTCGAGAGGAGATCCCAACAAACTCCGGCCGTTCCTGTAAAACTCGAGAGGTGCCATGTGGAACTTGCCCCAGGCTCTAGTGTTAGATTCCGAAAACTCCCGTTGTTCCCGCAAAGAATTCCGTTAATCACTGCCTGACCCGAAATATATCCATTATTTCTAAGAGATCCCCCCGCAGCAATCGTTGTCGTACCACCTCCATTTAAGGATCCAGTTGAAGCGATGTGGAGTTCACCAGCGTCAACGGCTGTGTAGAGGGTATAGCTATTGCTTGCGCTGAGAGTCGTTGTTCCAGTGCCGAGTTGGCAGACCCAACCAGTACCTGAAATGCTATTGGTCACTTCCAGGGAATTTGTCTGATTGAAATTAATTCCATAATCATCCCCATTGGTTCCTACGAAAAGGATCGATGCGGCTTTAACACTCCCTGCTGAATCACTTTGCTGATACCGGCCGAAATCAAGATCTCCAAATTGTCCAATCTGGATTGATGAGGCAGCAAGGATACCACCATTGGCCACGGTTACAGTGCCGCTCCCGATGACAAAGATATCAGCATTCGTCCAAATCGAATTAGATCCGGTAATCAGGACGCCATTCCCACTGGAGGAAGTAGGAGCCATCGTGGCATCCACACCTAGTCCACCTTGGTAATCGCTCACCTTGCCACCGTTGGAGATCACTAGAGTGTTGCTATTGCCATAGCTCCCTACGATAAGGCTCGTCGCGCTGTTCCAGTGGGAATTGCCTCCGGTTACCAGAACGGAGTTGCCGTAGCTCTTGGAATCGTGACCGATGACACCATAGGTGTCGGTCACAATACCTCCATCTTTTACCGTCATCACGTTACTACCGCCGGACCATCCAACATCGACATATTGTGCCGATGCAATGGAATTAGTTGCTACCGTTAGTGAGTTGCCGAACGAATTGCTGTTCTCTCCGAGGGAGATCCAAGCATTCGTACCTGAAGCCTGAATCATGATGAGCGATGCTCCGTTGGAGAGCACCATCGTGTTACCAGATCCGTCGTAGCCGATGTTGAGACTGCCGGTATTCATCCAAGCCGTGTTACTCCCCGTGAGGTTAATACTGTTGTTCGAGGAAGCGGCATAGAAGCCGACATAGGAATCGTTATAGTTTATATTGCTGCCGTAGTAGGCGGGATTCGTGCTCCCAGAGATCATCGTTGCACCGCCTGAGAGACTTATGGAATTTCCGGATCCACCATATCCCACGTAGGTTCCACCGTTGTTGGAAGAGAGGGAGTTGCTTCCCGAAATGATCAGTAAGTTATTCGAGGATCCGACATCGAATCCGAGCGTGATGTTTGCACTCCTAGTTCCAATGAGCTGACCTCCATCGGCAACGGTCACGCTGTTACTGCTGCCATAATAACCGATCCTGAGTCGACCTGCATTGGTCATTGAGGAACCGGTGCCAGTAATCAGAATTGAATTGTTTGACGAGACATTGGAATCACCCAGTGTCGTGGCTAACGCCAGCGGGCCATCCGTGGTACCATTCGTCTCGATGATCCCGGTGGCCACGACCGAGCCTCCATTCGAGATCACGAGATTGTTTCCCGAGCCAAGCACGCCAAGGTCAATGGAGCCGGAATTACTCCAAAACGAGTTGGATCCAGTGACAGTAACAGAGTTATTGAAGAAGTTCGTGGCGTTTGCAATCACGGCATTGGAATCACTCACCACACCTCCCGAGGAAATGAGCAGACTATTGCCACTGCTGGGCGCATTCAAACCATTCGCTTGCGAGCCGATGGTCAGATTTCCAGAATTGCTCCAGTATGATCCCGTGCCCACAACTGTTACGCTGCAGTTCGACCATCCGCTGATTGCCGAAATAAGACCGTTGGAGCTAATCACTCCACCACCGTAGCTGATGGTTAGTTGAGCTGTATTCCCGCAAATCCCCACCGATAGGGAACTCGCATTGCTCCAGAGAGAATTTGATCCAGTGACTGTCGCCATATTCCCATCACCGTGATAGCCAATCGTCCCGGTCAGATCTGTGACAGTACCCGCGCCGGAGATGATGAGATTATTACTGCTCCCCGAGTAGCCCACATAAAAGGAACTTCGATTGCTCCACGTTCCACCCGAGGAGATGGTTACAGAATTGCTCGAAGAGCCATTGGTGTAACCGATGTATCCATTAGAGTCAGAAACCAAGGCACCAGCTGCAATGGTCATTTGATTACCTGAATTTGTTCCCCAGCCAACCTCCAACCATCCCTCTACATTCAATTGAGAGTTAGATCCGGTCACCGTAACCGTATTGCTGTTGGCTCCATCGTTCTCACCAATGGCCAGCCAATTTGCGGAACCGGATACAACGACACGACCACCGTTGGAAACGGTCAGAGAATTGCCACTTCCGGAATAGCCGACATAGAATTCACCGGAATTAGTAAGAAGCGTTCCAGCATTGGCCACCAAGAGTTCGTTATTGGAAGCGGCAGCACCATATCCCACGTAGATATTGTTGTAAAAATTGGTACCCGAGGTGTAGTTGACGGGAGCAACTGTCGAATTGCTTCCCACATACAGATCCCCTCCCAACTGAAGCGAGATCGATTGATTAGTAAGCGAAGATCCTCCCAGATCGGCATCAGTCACGCCAAAAACAAAGACTTTGCTTGGGCCCGATGTGTTCGCAACAAAATCATTATCATTAGCCATGTAGAGAGTGTGGGTGTTGGTCCCGTTAATCATGACATCCTGACCCCATGCAATTCCCTCCAACTTAGAGGGTATATTACTGCTGGATATACCCGCGTTGTTCAGGGCAGCGACAATATCAAGAAACACTGTTCCCGAAACCGCATACGGAGCAAGAGATGCAGATCCGCTGAGCGCGGTCACATCGGTTGCACCCGTCAGATTAATCTTAATGAGATCCTTGATCACAGCGGATGTGCCGTCCCCCAAACCCTTGGAATCACGCTCCAGAACTAGAAACTCATGATCATTGATAGCAAGGAGTTCGCTACTGTTATTGGTGCCACCCACCCGATTGTCGTAGGCGTATTCATGGGTCTCCCCGGTAGATACATCGATTTTAACGATGCGATTATAGTATCCTCCGCCATTTGTATCCTGGAGCAGAGGCCCCTGCATGAATCCGAACAAGGTGCCACCGTCCGGGGAAATAGCCAACCCCTCCATTCCCTTGTTGGCAACACGCCCTGAAACATTATTGGCGATCTCGACAGCTCCCCGCGAACTAAGATTCGTAACGCCCAGGTTGTCCGGAAGCGCAAAGGCTTTAGTGCGCACGCCAGTTTCCCGATCGAACTGGTAAACATAGGGGCCATATTCATCCGAAACATAGACGTAACGTCCGTCGGAGGAGACTCTGACACCCTCCGGATCCGAACGGGCATTATTGGAATTCAGAGAGTTTCCAGTTCCGAAATTGTCCGAGCGTCCGTTAAAATAGTAGTTTCCGCCCACAACTGTAGAAGTAGCTCCGTAATTAAGCGGATCCGTGCTGTAGAGCAGAGTCGTGCCAGTGAGAATTGGGGTTAGATTAAATACCCCAGGAGAGGACTGCTTCAACTCCATGGTCACATTTTGAAGCCGAGAGATATAAGAAGTAGTGTTATCAAGATTAGAATTCCACGCAACGGCGTTGGGTCCTCGATCAGGGGTCATCACAAAAGAGTTTCCGCCAGCCCAGGCAAGACCTGAACCTACACCTCCAAAGATATTGGCAGGATTTCCGTTTTCCAGATTTCCCGTAAGCCCGGAAAGATCCGATGCGTTT
>Ga0114959_10000945_pt1 | contig 26786 bp, 10 predicted proteins | sample C_130625_EF_Meta_FD_87317 | JGI IMG/M metagenome (GOLD analysis project Ga0114959, IMG submission 87317) | Freshwater microbial communities from Lake Croche, Canada to study carbon cycling - C_130625_EF_MetaG | ecosystem: Environmental > Aquatic > Freshwater > Lake | place: Lake Croche, Canada... | reverse complement strand
AGTAATGACCCGTCGTCTGCGTTACCAGTTCGAATGACACCAGGAATGAGTCTGGACAAGTTAATAGTTCCATCTTCATTTATATCCTTTGGTGCTTGATTCCTGTCAGGACGATAAATTGAAGCTATTCTATCATTAGCACTAATATAGTCTGAATCAGGAATCAAGGAAAATAGTGAATAGTTGAATAAATCATAAGCCGGAATGTCGGCAGTTGCCACATACCCGTTGCCACGATAACTAACTCGATTTCCCATTTCATATTTTTTATTTGGTAGCCATTCAGTAACATTTGTTTGATAGCTTATCCTATCAAACTTCAAAGTAACGTTCATTGATCTAATTTTTTTATTAGACATTACTGCCAACAATTCTGCACCATTACCATCGCCATTAATAATAATTTTAGGTGGCTGGATATATCCCTGACCTGGATCAGTAAGCATTATTGACAATAAAGAACCTGTTGCTTGATTAATAAATGCTTTTGCTGTTGCTCCTGATCCAAACCCATCAACAGATATCAGCCTAATTGTTGGATTCATTGTGAAATTTTTTCCTGGTTTCACAATTTTAATATACTCAATGCTATATTGAAAATTTTTACGCCAATCTTGATATTGAGAGTGTAATAATAATTCGCCGTCCTTGATTGGATATTCACCAGACGGAGATCTATATACATTTAGTGTATTGTCCCACATTGATGGCAAGTCGAAATCAGTTGCATGAACTTCACCCAAATCTAAGTTGGAATAGGATAATATATATTCTCTAATTTTCGTCCTATAGGGCTTTACTTCGTTTATATAATCAATATAATAATTTTGATTGTCTTTAATAAAGATAGGACTTTGTTCCAATCTTCTAATATTATGAATAACACTAATAAAGCTAGTTTTAAATGCCCAATCAATACTATCTTGCTCTGACAATACATAATTAATCAAGACAAAGATCATTTGATTAAACACGCCTTCTAAACTTCCCGTTAAGATTTCGTATCTTAGTGCATTTAAAATTTGTCTAATCTCAATTGAATTACTTCCATCAAACCCACTTAGGTCTGAACTATTATTATCAAATCCTGAATTTTGTGTGCTCCAGATAGAATCCAAAAACTCAATAGTTCCCTTTTCCAAACCAACCAATCTACTTGTACTGCTAGATTCAAAATAATAAATTTCAAATCCTGTCGGGGATAGCACTTTAACAACATTTCCTTTCAATATTGTTAATTGACTAATTGTATTATAGTGATCAACAACATAGTCAATATATGTTGATGATGAGAAGCCACTAGCATACCAAGATCGCATTCTCCAGAATTTTCTAGTGTCGAATGTTTGATTTTTTATGATCCTATAACCGTTATCAGTAAATTGATTTAATGTCCATATATTACCATATTCCTCATCATCCAAAATTAGAACTGTATCATCTTTTTTTATAGCAATAAAATCAAGTTCTAGTCTAGAATTAATTTTATGAGTATAATTGTCTGGTAATTGGTCAATTTGATTTAGTCTAGAATTTTTAAACTCGGGATTATTCTGAATTGCCAAAACTATTCCATCTGTCGACAACATTAAATTAATGAATTCAATGACATTCCGCAATGCCGATAGTCTATCTAAAACTATTGTCTGTCTAGGTCTAACCATTAGGCCCAACTTTGAATCAGGCATTAATCGAATATCTGGCACAACATTACCAGCAGGATCAAATCCTGATAAACTATCTATCATTTTATTAATAATTGAATCTGGTAATGTTGTGGCGTGATCACCATCTTTAACTAATACATATTCCTTATGAGCTAAATTCGAATTTAACACTTTATCATAATTAACTATCAATGACAAAGTTGCTCCTCGAAAATAATTTTGACTATTGAATATCCCGACGCTGTTCTTAGACAAAAATGCAACATAAGGAATATTTTGCATATTGGGATTAGATATAGCTATTTCCATTTCAGTAACACTGATAGATCTGTTAGAACTTTTTGGAATTTCATTAAGCAATCTGACCCAATAGTAATATTTTACAGTAACTATTTTAGATTGCGGGCTCACATAAGAGACTATAGAATATGCGCTATCGTCTTCCATATATGGAATTCCCGGTTTACCTGATGATACATGTTGACTTGGTGGAGTCATACTTTCAAACCATTCATAAACATGTATTTCACTGCCAGGAAACGTTTGTCCCCATGTTTTCAGCCTATATGTTAATTCTGACTGCTCATAATTTATGTATCTCACCTTAGATAAGTCCCACCAAGTTTTGCCAACTTGGGACACTGTCCAACCAGGATTTCCGTCGTTTCCACCATCCATCGAAGATGCTGTTTCTGTACTATAAATTGCCGGATCTATTGTTGTTTTATAATCTAAATCTTGCTCAACAATACCTAATATTTTTCCTTTTGCTGGGTCAATATAATCAAACTGTGATAATGTAACATTATTGTCTCTATCAAATAATGAGACTTGATTTATAGATTCAATATCTACCATAGTATCTTTAGTTCTCACTTTTGTCCAAGTCTTAGACCCCGAAGTGTTTGAATACTTGTAAATTTGACCAATTTGACCTTTTGTTGATTTGTTTTCGTCAGACCCAATGAAAATACAATTTTTAGTAATTTCCACATCACTGCCAAACCTATCACCAGGTCTTGTGTCTTTTTCATTAAATTCTTTTGTGAAAACCATTGTTCCATTTTGCTTTGACGGATCTAGAATTAATGACTCATATAGATAAACAGATCCGGTTCCAATTTCAGTTTGACAGAATCTAGTAGTATTACTGTCAAATATTGTGTTTTCTTGATCAACAGTTTCGTAGATATTAATAGATCCGAGTATACTAGATGCTAATAAGGAATTACCATCTTCCAATAGCTTTATTTTATATCCAAATTCTTGACTAGATTTATATTTTGGTCCAGATATAATTTGGCCAAGCCCATAAAGATTATTTGTGGCAATATAATAAAAAACTGCGCCGCCAGAGCCTTGGTCGTTATTGTAATTGGGGGCCGACACACAAATCTTGTTACCATCAGATGAACATGCGACACTAAATCCAAAATTTGCTCTAATATTAATTTGTTCTGGTAAAAGCTTTTGAGTTAATTCATCTTCTTTGAATACATATGCTGCCCCTGTAGGTTTAGATGCTCGTAAATAATCTGAAGGTGCACCAACTAGTACCGTTTTGCCATCATTGCTAATATCAATTGCTTGTCCAAATTTTGAGTCCAGACTGCCCCCAGACAATTTAATCCCAGAATATTCATAATATGGCAATACCCTTACTCTAATGGTATGTGCTTCGTTAGGCCTAATTTCTTTGGTCTGATATTTTATCAATTGTTGTTCACTAAGTGAAAAAACTCCACCAGCAGTTATGAAATAATCCATACCAAATATTAAAAACTCACCATCAATATCCACGGAAAGATTTTTAAAATCAATTTTATCAAAATTTAATTTGTAAGTTTTTAATTTTGAGTCTAATGGGATATATTGGGTAACTGATCGATCAGGAATTTTGAGATTATATTTATAAACCGCATTGTTTCCTGGAGAACCCACATATAATATATTTGAATCAGTTGAAACTTTAACACTATATCCAAAAAGACTAGCAGTTTCTTCAAGAGGTGGATAGATAAGCTGTGTAATAGCATGTTGATTTAATTCTTTATCCCATAGACAAACTAATACAGACCCAATATTATTATTGAATCTAGGAGCTCCAGACACTAGGCAAGTGTCAGTTAAATCTAAACTAAATCCCAAGCTTTTAATATTTTCATTTTTACTATCAATAATATTGATTGTTTGAGCTTCATCAACAGACGTTATGACATGAATTCTACCACCACCATTGTTTTTATTAGGTGCACCGGATGCCATAAATTTCTGATTTGGACTACCAGCTATTGAGGACCCGTACCCAACACTTTTTGAATCATTAGAAATTTCTAAACTAACTTTATTTTCAAACTTCCATGTGGGTTTCTTTTCATAATATGCCCATTGATTATTCTCATCACTGTCTAACCAAATTTTGGTCCTAGTGGGCCAATTTAAAGACGACGATGCTGAAATGACCGACTCTAGATTCTGATATCTGACAGATCTTAATATCAGAAGTGAACCAACAGCTTTTACTGGGCCTTGTTTTAACAAGGTTACTTGTTGTTGATTTATTTCAATTAAGAATCTATTTGAATCAATTTTTTCTAAAACTAAATAAATCCCATTTAATTCAGAATCAAACTGTTTAATAATAATAGTATCATAGGCCTGAAGATCATTTCTTAGACCTGTAGTCACTATCGCCCTCATATCTAATGCATATTCTATAGACTTGATTTGATTATTAGACTCATCAAGTCTATAAACTTGCCAATTATAAAATATATCTTTAGCTAGCCACAAATGCATCCCAGCAACAGTAGAGTTTAATATATTTCTATCCAATGTCTGTTTTGAAATGTCAAATAGGGTTAGATCAATGTCATCTAAATTGACATACCCGGCCATGATCAAATCATTTTCATAACGTTTTTTATCAGTTCTTTCCAAAAATCCTTGCCAAGGAATAACAGAGTCTGAATATGTTTTATTAGACGAGACTGAAATAAACTCTGGCAGTGAACGGTCCTGGTCAATTATCAACCCAAAAACATTTTTATTTATTAAAGAACTACCAATTATGACTTCGATTTGGCCATTGCTATTTTGTGCCCCATATTCTCCAACCAATATAGCCCATTCCTCATTAAGACCAATACTCACATCTCTATTAGAGTTGACATTAGCAGACAATAAAGAAAAGATAGATTTTTTAGTTCCCTTGTCCTTAATATATCCTTGATAAAATTTAGTCTGACTATCTAATCCTATATTTAAATCTGTTAGATAATTTCTAAATCTATAACCAATCAAACTTGCACCAAGTTGGCGTAACTGCTTGTCAGAGGACTCAGAATCAATATTATAAACTTCATTGAACTTGGAGGCATTTTGTGAAAGGTTTGGCAATAATCCAGTTTTGATAGATGCTTTGGGAATCTGTTTCCAATAAGTTATATTGAAGGAATCCTGAGCATACACCTGCTGCATTGCTACATAATATTTATTTTTAAATGTGACCAAATCGCCTTTCAGATAATCCTTGCCAGCACGCCAATCATTGAGTTTTGCGCTATTAAAAATAAATCCTGGTGGATATATGGATCCGTCCCACTCACTAGTTTTACTACCAATCAATCTTAGTCTAAATTGCCTATTACCCAATTCTGGTTTATATATCACATCATTAAAAATTGTAGTATTATCAAAAATCAACACATGTTCAAATTGAATTAGATTTAATTGAACAAACCCAAAGGTTTCGCCTGTCGTAGATTCTATTGAAAATTTACCAGGCAATCTAGACACAAATAATGTTTCAATTTTGACAGGATCGAAATTCAAATCCAACACAGAACTGCTGTTGGATAGATCGTCAACAACGCTATTGGTCAATAAAAAGGTTATTTTTGATCCAACAGGACTTAATACCAGTATGCTTTTTGGACTTAGGAATCTCTGCGCCCAGAATAAAAACTCTTTTACACTCAATACCCAATTTTGTTGTTCTTTCAAATCGTTATTGTAATCTTCAAAAATAAACCCTAACGACATTAGATATCTTTGATAACTAATTAAAAAATCAACTACTTGTTGTTTATTAACAAATTCTTGACCATAGGGCACAAATATTTTTTCTTTTTTATACCCATTAAAAATAATTGCCTTTGAATCACCAACACTAATGGTATTACTATTTCCAGCTGATGGATCACTTGGTACTATGATAAAATATGGGCTTGATGTGTTATATCCACTAATAGAATATCCAGACTCTGTTTTTTGCACAATTACTGCACTATAAGTGGCTGTGTCGACTGGTACCCCATTATTTAAATATAAACTATAGTTTTCTTCTGGCAGTACCACAGACTCATTGGTACTAGATGGACTGGATTGCTCTGCCAAAATAGTTAGGTATTTCTTATCCGAAAAACCAGACATTTTATATGTTAATTGAACGTCAACACCAAGTAATAGATTTTTAATAGAATTTGAAGCATCAACACCCAAATTAGTAAGGTGTGCATGTATAAAATTCAAATACCCAGAACTTCTAACAATATCAGTGCCGTCAGTGTCTCCATTTATTCTAATAGAATCTGGCCTGATTCGTAAATTATTTTGTTCATTTACATACTCATTAGTCACTTTATCCATATAGTACACATTGTTATTCAATAGTGTACCAAAATAAAACGCTGGCTTCATTAATGCTAGTGTTCTTTGAAGTTCAAATGGATATTCACTTGACTTACGCCAAGCTGCTTCTATAGGTGCGCAGTCGCCAAAAGAATAACTACTGGTAATTCTATTAGAATTAAATTTAGAAACAATGACTGAAAGTGGTGGTAATAATATTCCTTGATCATCAACTGGTATTATTTTAGATAAACCTGGCCTAATATATGCTGGATTTATAGTAATATCGTTACCTTGTCTAATAATACCATTTTCTAAATCATCCCAAAGAAATTTATTATTAGATGTGTATGGTTTAGCCCCATAAGTATCATCCCACCAGTCTGGCTTTTCACTAATGCCTAGCATTTCCCAAGGACAAATATGTGGACGATCGGTATCATATAAAAATTTATATATTCCCCTCCACCAACCTAATAAATTTTGATCAGTCAGTTTGTTCTTGCTAGTTTTATAATTATAGGAAAACAACTCCCCATTAATGGCATAATTATTGGTAGAGTATTCAAGTTTGTTATTGCCAACCCATTTTAAAAATCCATTAGACAATATATTATTAAATTCATCCAAAGTATAATCGACATTTCTAAATTGTCCTGGAATAAATTCATTTATATCAAAAGTCTTGGCCTTGTCATTTGACTTAATATTATTAAATATTCTGAGCTCCAACTCTAATAACAGTTGATCCCTCAAGTCTCCAAAAACTGGAGTTATACTTCCATCATGTCCTTGTATAACTTCAGTTGGTATTTGGTAAGTATAGTCTGTAAAAATTTCTGGAACAAATTTAGAATAAAGTCCCAACTTGGTTGGTGTTTCGGGAATGAAATTTCTATCCGTATCATATTCTTTGATTTCTAATAGACCATTGACAGTTAACACAACAGTATCTTTAATGATAATTGTTGGTAATACTTTACTAAAACTATAATCTTTGTTATAAGTCAGAAGTCTATCGTTAAAGTACACAAGGATGGCCCTAGACTGCAATTTATTAATATCAAATATTGAATCAATTGGATATTGTTTTTTAGATGAGTTGGTTATTTTATAAGAAAATAATTTATGAGTCCCATATGGAACCATATCACTGTAATACCAGGGAAATGACTCATTTTTGTTTTGATTAATAATCGTCAATATCTCATCAACCGTAATGTTTTTTTGATTTTTTTCAATTAAGGTGGTGATTAATTCTAAAAAATTGTTTTTGAATTTTGTATATTCCTGTTTAGCATATTCTAACGAATCAATGAAGTTTATTTGCTTAGATACCAAAAATAAAGTTGGATAAATTATTGGAGCTGTTTGTTGAAGAATGTTTCCGCCTATTCCATTTACAATCATGTCTCTGACATTAGTGGCTTCGAGACCTTCATTAGCATTTTCCACAATTTTTAAAAGATGGTTTCTAATTTGTCCTAAATTTAGTTGCAATACAGGAGTATTTTTACTATTATATTCTAAATTTAAAGGTACCTGATAATATCCGAGATCGCTAGTCGATTTACTGTAAATTAAGATATCAATCTTATCACCAACTGTTAAAAGAGACTTTTTAACTTCCAACGACGTTATAGAATCAACTGTTTTTAGTTTAAAATCAGACATGCTTAATAGCATATTATTTAAAAATACTTTGACATTTGATGCTTTTGTTGAAGCTTCGGGTGTTATGTCAATAATAAGATTATTAGATTCGCCATCATAACCAGTACTTATAATCTGATATTGTTTTGACTTTTCAGAAACCAAGCTCCAGGGGCTAACCATTGCATAACTATTAGAATTAATATTTTTCTTCAAATTACCTGATGATATATTCTTTTTATAAATTTTATTGCTAACAGAATAACTAAAAATATCTGAATCAAAATTATTATCAAATGTTATTTCTGCTGTAGTGTAATTGGTATTTGTATAATATAAAGGGAACCCTAGGATTGAATCAACAGCGCCATTTCCAATTTTATAAGAAAATATTTTTGTTCCAGAAAAATTACTATTTGGATAAACATCTTTTGAGGAAAAGCTAACACCATTTGAATCAAATACATCGAATAATGGTGCTTGATTTTTTGAAGTCTTTAACTGAGCCATGTTCCATACTTGCCCGTCGAACCAGAAACTATTCCCTCTATTTGTCCCAGTCGTAGCAACAACCATACTACCTGATTCAGCAACATCTAGCGGATCTGGAGACACAACTAATCTAACTTTTGGGTTTTTAACTTTGAATTTACTATTCAATAATAATTTGTCAGAATGTGCATCTAAGAAAGCTATTGAGTCTGAATGGATTGAAGTAACTGATCCAATATAATGGTCATTGTTGTCATAGATGCCGGACCCAATTGTCAATTCGCTGAGAAACTTAGTATCTGTTCCTGCAATCTTTAATGATCCGCCTGGAATTCTAATTTTAACATTTTGTTTAGTAAAACTTATTATTGGGACTTTGGCTTTAAATTGAATTTTATAAATTTTACCACCGAGATAAGTCACTGACGTCACGTCTGCATCAGGAGAACCCGTTGCTAATTCAAGACCCTCAACAACAGTTGCCTTTAATAGGTCTTCCTTACCAACCACATTCCAAGTATATTCATAATCTAAATTTAAATCTAAATCATATAAATCATAATTGCCCAATGGTCTCGGACTTTCCTTGGAAGAAAAGTCAAGGTATACAGGATTATTTTGTATAGTACCAGTACCAATGATGTCATAATATGATACTTCTGTTGACTCCTGTTGCATCCCATACTCAACTGTATAAACTTGAGTTTTTACTTTTGGATCATTGTCGTTAGCAAATAAAACTCTTTGCCCGACTTTTAAAGACAGTCCCGAAATTTCCAAAGTTTTACTGTGCTGAATCTGACTAAATGCATTAGTATGTATAGTATCAATTTGATCGACAGGTTTTATACCAACAGATCCACTATTAAACATTTGAATATTTGGATTGATTTCAATGATGGGCCTTTTCGCTCTAACCGATTGATCCACAGTTACTGGGTTTCCGGTATATTTCGATACTGCTTCGAGAACCGAAATATGATACCAACAATTTTGTCTAGCCCAAGCATTTAAATCTAGGCTTGCTCTATTAGAAACAATATAGTCTGGTTCTGTCGAACCGTAATATGATTCATCTAATTTATTTTCATCATATTTTGATTTATCAAACCCCGACATTGATTCAACAATATTTGGCTCAGGACAAACTATTTTGGAATAATCAACTAAAACTATACTATCCCCAACACCATCTACAATATAAGTGTTACTAGCATAAGTTGAGGGGACAACATATTCACCAAATTTAATTTTTAGTCCGTTGGTTAATACTATTCCATTACCACTAGTCCAATATTTTTTCCCAATGATGTCCTGTTCAACATTTACTTCCTCAACATCAGAATCTACCAATCTAATTATACCATAGATATTTGGGTCTATTGAGTCTTGATAATATAAAACATCAAGCTGCGCAGTCAATGATGGTACTAAGGAAATTTTCCCCGAACTATCTTTAAAAAACTCATTATGAGCATTTGTAACACCGCTTCTGACATAAACCCTAGAATTCATATCAAAGTCTGCAATATATAAAAGCGAGATAGTTTGATTTGCATCAACAGATATTTGCCAAATACCAGTTCTAAATTGTGGTTCTATTGGACTATTTCTATTTCTAGAATACCAGTCAAATTCAGTTTTAGTTGGTGTTAGAAAAATAAAGGTTTTTCCATCAGGGTTTAATTTTATGCCGTCAAGCCCACCAATGGTTTCCAATATAGAAACATCTGCGCCATCAAGATCATTTAATGTTACATTTGAAATAGCAAAATCAATAGTGTCGATCAAAGGCATTTTTAAATAGTAGTCTTGTGAGGAAACTAGTGGCACAAAGAATTCAGTCACACCATCATCTTCACCGTTATTTGTTACGCCTAAAACGTTGCGTGAACTGATTGTTGGTGTTGCATTTTTTACTCCAGAAATGCCAGGTTCAGTCTGGATCCAAAACTTATTACCTGGCTGGGAGGATTTAAATTTATAGACACCCCCTCGCATTAGTGTCAATTCGGGATTGTTAGTTTGCCTATCATTGAACTTATAACTAGAATCTAAAGAATTTCTAGTTATGTTAAATATTTCATGGGATTTAACTAAAGATTCCCCTATTGAAACTGGTTCAGGACCATTTGGTATCCAATAATATTGGGAGAAATTTACAAACTTATCAAAGTCTATTAGGCCATTAAACGAATAATAATCTGATGAAAATAGTCGATCATGATCATTAACAATAGCCCCATAATATTTCAATTTGTTTATTAGGTCCAAATAGCTGCTACAAAATTCAATATTGTCAGAATCTGAAACAACAACACTAGGCTCAAGTTGATAGTTTTTTCTCTCTTTACTTGATTCTAAAATATAACTATCAGTAGTCTTATATGACGGGGCAAATTTTCTACCAATATACCCGTTTATCTTCTTAAAATCAGCATCACTTATTAACTGATCTAATGCAGAGTTTAAAAACTTTTCGTTAGTTTCAGTTTGAAATATTTTTGGTAAAAAATCTAAAGTTTTCCTATTAGCCATAATATATTATCTAATTTATTTAATGAACACATTCAATTGGGATGCTGTCAATGCAGTAATAATTTCCACATTTTCAACAGTCGCTGCATTTATAAAAATTTCATTTGGTTCTGAATTAATTTGATATAAGTGACCAAAAGTCAAACTTGAGTTTGCTGGAACAATGATAATAGATGATATATTAGGAACCAAAACTTGATGCAAATACGCAGCCAATTCACTAAAATAAAAAGTTTCACCAAAATCCCAATTAGCTATATCAAAATAATTATTAATTGCATTCACAACAGAAGTCTTGATATCATTATCACTAGTTTCTATTGACTGATTTTTGACAACTTTAAACACAGCCCGCAAATTTTCTGGAGACTTAAACCCAAACAATGGTTTAAAAACTGCACTATGAAAAATCATAGTGTCAGACACACTTCTAATATCATTCAATGACGCAAATTGTGTCGCTAAATCAATACTTGATGGTTCTATTGGTTTGATCATAGTTCCACTAGTATCTGATATCCAATTTCTATATGCTTTTTCATACGAGGATGTCAAAACATATACATCAATAACATTAGATGTTCCTGGATCAATCCTTCTACTTTCTGGACTATTGTGTCTATATTGAAAATATAGACTTTGCCTACCAAAAGACGCTTTGTAACCATTGACGGTTTCTAGAGTGTTATTATTAGTTAATCGATAGAATTTTTTATCTAATTCTGTATAAAAAATCTGACCAGGAAGAAAATAATTTAAATTATTCAGAATTTGATTCATCGATCTATATTCTGAAACTATCGTTCCTTCTTTAATTGATTCGTAATCATTGAATCTATCATTTGATTCTACGGTTTTAAAGTAAACCATTTTTGAATTTGGATTAAATTTAGGATTGACCAATTTAGCAAATAGTTCTGGATTATCTGGTATACCATCAAAATTTGAATCTGTATATGTCAACAATACTCGAGAATTACTCATATATCCGTCAGCAGCTACTGGACTCTTATAAACGGACCAAACATAATCTGCACCCAATGCAGCAAACGAGTCTGGTCCAGAGTTTGTTTTAAAAATTGTTATTTGATCATTAATTGTTTGTCCAGATTTAGGATCATAAATTTTTAATTTTTCATCTTTAAGAAACGCAACTTGGGAAAGACTTTCGAAGACATATTCAACTACTCTATAGTAAACTTTATAATTTGATCCACTTGCTTCAAATCTAATTAACCAACTTGAATCTTTGCCAGTATTGCTATAGTCACCTTCATTCTTTAAACTAAAATCATCAACGATGTTCAGATTCTGATTGGTTATAATTCTCCAACTTTGATATCTGCTATTATAAGCAACTCCAAAATTTTTAAACTCACCAACCAAATCAACCATTTTTGATATAAAGGTGGAAAAAAAGCTGTTTTTAAATACAGGATAAATTTTGTCAACAATTGCACCATTTGGCACCAGTGTACTCAAAGAAATTGGGCCCAATCCTGAGGATGACACTTTATTGTATGGTCCTGAAACATCTAATACTCCCGCAAAGATTTCCATTTTATCAGTAACAAGCTTTGTTGATCCCGGGATCATATTATTATTTGCATCAAAATGATTGCCTGGTGCTGGTTTAAATTTTATTATTGCGCCTTTTTTAATATAATTAATATTGAAATTTGAAGAGGCATTAATTGCTTCCGGACGTATGTCCCAAGAATCTAGTCTAGAATCGGTATTGGCATCGGCAGGGACATCAACGAAATTACTATTCACTGATAATAAAAACGGTGCTGTTGCTATTGACCCTGTTGAATCAATTACCGCAATGACATATGGGGTGACTGGGAAAGTAGTTTTTGGGTTCCCAGAGATACGTCCTGTTGAGGCACCCATTAACACCCCTTTTGGCAAATCTGGACTAATAGAATAGCTGTAGGGTTTTGTTCCGCCCGTCGCAACTATTGGTATGAACGGACTTATTGTTTGATTTATACCTAAATTTTTAGTTAGATTATTTACAGTTAGTTTTAAATTAGAGTTTGGATTAGTCGACGGTATAGGGTCAAATGATCCAGATATCCCTGGTGGCAAATAAGGCAAACCTAAATCAAAGTTTTCAACAGTTGCTAAGGAAAAATAACCAGTGACTGCCGGAGCTGCCGACGTTTGCAAATTCCAAATATGATTATTCAAATCATATGAAGGATAATTTTCATAATAAAAATGTTTAAATTCTTTAGAATTAATAATATTATCAATCACAGAATCATAAATTATTTTACTTGTATTTGTAAAATTAGAAAAATTAAGAGTGAAGACATTGGTTGTTTCATTTTTATATAAAATACCATCATTGCCAAAACTATTTGTGCTGGAGTATTTTCCAGTTGGGTCTAGAATATCTAAATATTTACTGATCCCCGAACTAGTTCTATTAATACTTTTTACTTTAACAACGTTACTGAATGACGTAAATGGCAAAATATTGTAATCTTCGCCAGTGATCATTCTATTCTGTGAATAATATTGTTGTGGCGCTTTTTGCTTAATATCGTCTAAGGTCTCCCTTGAGGATGCATTGATTACAGTATATTTTAAACTAGCTTTTAAAGTAAGTGTTTCTAATCTGCCAGCCCTACTGACATAAGTCATTGGTATGATGACATTTTGCAGTTCATTGGGCGTTATTTTATATGTTAGTCCGTTTCCAGTTCTAAAATAAACTCTAAATGGCCCTTTAGGAATATTAGTAAACACACCGTCACCAAAAATCAAATCAATCTGGTCATTGTTTTTGGTATTGATTTGATATAAATTTTTATCAGTCTCTTTGGTATAAATTACATTTACTCCAGATGTCGATGGAACTTCCTTCCAAAGATCTTGAATACCACCTGAGCTAGAGAGACCATAAAGCCAAACGTCAATTTGATTTATATTGGTAAAATTTACGGGGACTGTTCTATTAGGTAAAGAATCATTTAATGAAAAATCTTGGCTTTGCAATTCACCCTGTTTAAAATATACAAAAAAACCCGTGTTATTTGAACTGTTGCCATAACTATCATTTTTATATAATAAATTAAATAATGAATTAGGTTTTGGGGGAACTTCGTAAATATAAGACTTCCCAAGGCTTGTTGAACTTACAACCTCAAAATTAACATTACCATTTTCTACTAATGCTTGAAATTGAGAAATGCTAGTTGTATTGGGCGCAAGATTTAATGTGTATTCATCTGTTCTAATAGAATTTATTGTTTGACTATGCCCTGGTTTTCCAACAATTTGGGAACTTACTAGAGCTGCATTTATCACTGATCCAAATTGTTCTAACCAATTGACATTATTTTTATCATCCCAATATATTAAAAGATTACTTAAATTAAAACCATTGCTATCATAGATGGTCTCGGTCGTGCTTATCGAGTCAACTTTTAAAAATCCGGAAGCAGGTATATTTCTTTTTGGATTATATCCAACTAATCTGGCCAATTTTAAAATACTGTCTCTACGCTCGGCAGTATCAATGAAATTCTCTCTAGCATTTAGATCAGTCCTAAATGCTAAACTTTGTCCCATGAACGCAATCAGATCAATTAGAGCAACATATTCACTACTTTCAGTAAAATCATTGAAATCCTCAGGATAATTTATCCTAAGATAGTCAATCATGCTCTTTCTTAAAGTTTCAAAATCGTAACTGGTGAAATCGGCGTCTTGAAACGTCTGATATATTTTTTTCCAGTTTTCTGCTGCTAGCAGAGAATTTTGTCGTTTGTTAATGGCCATTCTAGAAACTCAGTATAATAGTATTTATTGATTTTAAAATATATAGTTTTAATAAAAATAACTTTTACCAAAATTATTAATAAACAATTTTTATGTTTTCTGATTAAACTGCATAAGCATTGTTTCGGTCTGATTTGTCGGTATATAGGTCAAGGATAGCTCAACCTGTATACCATACTCAAATTGTGCTACTACTACAGAGTCCACAGACATTCTAGGATCATATTTGACTACATCAGTAATGTCATTGACAATTTTTTCTTTAATTTCTTCAGTGAATGGTTCAAATAATAATTCCCAAATTACACTTCCAAAATTTGGATTCATCAATTTCTCACCTTTTCTTATTTGAAAATGATTAAACAAATCCTGTTTAGCTAACTCATAATCAGTTAGCTTATATTTTTTAAATCTATTATAGGTGCTGAATCCTTTATATGTAGTCATGATCTAATATTTATCCAGTTAACCTTTTGGATCCGCTAAGACGTCGACTGCATATCTTCCCATATTAAAATATGTGGAGCCAGTGGTTCCATTTGCGTCAGCACCAGAACCAGTTTTAGCCCAATTCTTAGCGCCATTTGAACCCAATAAATGACTAACCGATAACATACCCGCAACAGTTGCTGAATCATCATTTGATTTTAACGCCCCTGAACTCACTAAAGACTTGTAATTAGAAGTCGATAACTTTTGCATTACTTTTTCCTGCGTTTGATCAGACGTCAGATAAGATTCTTTTGATAAAATACCATCCTTTCCAGTCCACGACGTGGGATAATTTACTGCATTATTACCGTATTTTTCAAAAGCACCCGGTTTAATATATCCCTGATCCGCTAATACTGCTGCACCAATCTGATATTTTCCCAAATAATTAAATTTATTCACAGCACCATACTTAGAACCACTTTCACTATGCCCCAATTGAGTTAGTAATGCCTTTGTTTCCCTAACATTCAACGGGCCTATCCCAGTATTTGGTGTAGGATTGTTAGCACTATTCATTGAAGTGGTGGGGGCTGGATTTTTAACCCCTGCACCCTTTGCGGATTCCTTACCTAAATTAGATTCTTGATTATTAGCCGGAGAAGGTGAACTGTTATTAGTCGTGTCATCCTCTCCTGGCGCAGGCCCACTAGTAACCCCATTACTAGCAGGAACTCCAGAATTAATAGATTCAGAAGAAGACCCTGAAGTGATTGAATTTGGATATTGTGTTCCTAGATGCAAATTCCATGGTTCATGTGTAGGTGCAATAGGAACTATTGTTTCTAATTTAATTTGCCCACTTTTCCATTTGCCCGAGCCATCTTTTTTAGTGTCATCTAATATATTAGTCTTTAAGGCATTGGGCCTATTAACTGCCTGTGTTCCCCCTTGATTCAAAGTAATAGTGGCCCCAGTCATTTTTAACCCTGATGATCCATTAATACTTGCTGCGCCAGAGGAGTTGATGATCAACGATCCCGAACTTCCAATACCAATTGTTTCCCCATAAACCGTTAAATTTTGAGTGCTATTTAGATTTATTTGTTGGGCTTGAATTGTTGTTGCTGATCCTGAATTAAAATTAATTTCTTTTCCGGCATTAAAATTAATATTCTTATCTGCATGAAAATTTAAATCGCCTTGTGCCCGAATATTTACACTATTACCGGCATAAATGTTTAAATGTCCAGGCCCAGTTAACTCTACCCAAACACTGCCGTCACTATTTCCTATATATAATATTCTAGCAGTATCATTCATTAATAATTGATGGCCTGCAGATGTTCTAATCCTAACTAAACGATCTCTACCAGCCCAATCCCCATCATCCATAACAAAGGAATGGCCACCTTTTCTTGTTGGAACTGCATAGTCATCTGACGTAACTATGCCAGCCTTAAGATCGCCTACTCGACTTGTGGTTGCACCTTTGTTATTAACACTACTACCAGGAGTTGAAATTCCAAATACATGACTTGGGCTTTCTCTTTGACTACTACTAGATATAATTCCTCTGATGTAATCAGACTCTAGACCCTGTCTTAATAAGTTTTTAAATTGTTCTTCATGGATAGGTTTTTTTAATCCGACAAAATTTTCCCAATTTAAATCTTCTTGATTTTCGTTGAATTCAGCAGCTATTGTTGGATTACCAGACTCAAAATTTGATTTTACTTTTTCATCCTCAATATTAGAATCATCAATATTAACGCTTCCGGCAAGTCCTGGTACCATGTGATGACCAATCTGATTAGGTATGCAAGCAAACCAAAATCCCCTATTGGGATCTCCACCAGCAAATGTACATAATACAAAATTATCTATGTCAGGAACTACTGCCCACATACCGTATGTATGTTGAACTTTACTAAAGGAGTTCTGCTTATTAGAATCTGGTTGATGAGTACTACCAAAGAATGGACTTGCATAGGACACAGTCCTCCAATTTGATGTATTGGATTCATCGCCGGATGCTAAGTTGGGTATATAGACTTGTAGTCTTCCGCTCCTAGTGGGGTCTAGATTATTTTTTATTTTACCGATATAGGGACCTGGATCTAATCTAACCGTAGATTTATCCTTATCGAGAAATTCTGGAATTTTATTAAGTCTTACCGAATCTATAGTCATAATATGTTAATCATTATTCAAAAAAGTTAGCTGAATCATTGATGACTTTTGAGGGTGCATTTTTCAAATCATTTTTTAGTTTTTCCACTTGGTTACGTGATGAGGAAATATTGTTAACTACATCAACTTTTTTTTGTTTTATTTTTTCAATTTGATTTGGTTTATTGTTTGCTAATTCTGAGCCCTTTTCCCAATACAGATCTTCGTTGGCGTCTGAAGATCCTAATGAACCAGAAGAATCCGTCTCACTTGAATAATCTGTTGAATCTGCAATTGAACTGACTTCTGATTGTCTATTAGCTTGACTTGATGTATTGGTAGCGGAAATTGTATCATAATTATCCTGACCAAACATTCGAATTAGATCTAGATTTTGTATAAATTCTCCTGATCTAAATTCGTTTTCTATGGTAATAATTCTGTACATACCACTAAACACACTGGTGTTTGCCTTGCCATCAAAAATTGCCAATCCTGTTTTTGGATCAAAATCCATTGGGGTTCTAAAAGTCAACAATGCATGCATCTCTGAATTATCAAAAACTAAACTACCGTTGTCATCCATTGGGTTATCACTATTATTGTCCGCCACTGTGGAATTTCCAGGATTAAAAAAAACATCATCCTGTTTAATAAATTCTGGATCACCAACGATTTTTAATTTAACAGAGATCATATCTCCTTTGCTATTTGACAAAGATGCTTTATATAGATCGTTCACCGCTTGGCCTTTTGCATCAGGACTGCCACCTGCACTGGCAGATATATCCATTTGATTTGTGACATATTTTTTAACATTATCCTGCACGCCGACATCTGATTTTTGTAGCGGCACTTTACCAGCTTCATTTTCCTCCGCCGACACTGATGTTGTGGTTGATTCTAGTTTAGCTTTGTCGGCCGTGAGTACAGTATAAAACATAGTATCAAAATCTAAATCAAAATTTATAATACTGTCATTTTTTCCAGTAAACATATAGTGATATTCTTTTAATGCAGCCTTAGGAACTGACTGAGCTGCTGTGGGGATTTTGGTATTATGGAATGTGTATTTTTTTATATAGTAAGTTATCTCTTTACTATAGGTGTCCCTTACTAGATCGAAATCTTTAAGAGTAACTAATGGAATTATCTTAAACCAGTTTATTTTTTTTTCTGTTTTATTTGCAAGATTTTGTATATCACTATCATTGGCTTTTTGTACATCTATTGTAGGGTCTGTTATTTCATTTCTAATATAACTGCTATTGCGCATTACTTGATTAATAACATCAACAATGCTGGTACCAGGATTTATACCAAACGATTCTTTGCTTCTGTCAAATCCACTAGATTGAATTCCCGCCTTAGATCTAATTTCTGCCAGGGCGGCTTGTGAGTTTAAATCAGGCATGTTTATTTTATTAACTGCCGTTTTTTCAGGAAAAACAATAGCCGAATCAGCTATAGATTTATCAATAACAAAAGAATATTTTTCAGGATATTGTTGCAACTTTCTGCCGTCACTGCTAACTAATTGTTCTTGAAAACTATTAATAGCTGCTGCATAGCTACCAACAAGATAATTACTTGAGCTTGCAGCCTTACCCAATTCTTGTTGCGATTTTTCAAGCTCTGCCAATCTATTAGAATTAGGATTTTTGTTTTTCCTTTCCTCATCGGCTTCTTTAATCAAGGATTCTCTTCTTTCAGACACTCCTTTATTAACTTCAGACATTTTGGCTGCTTCGCCCGCAGCATCAATAAGATCACTGCTAAAAAAATCTCCAACAGTCTTTGCTGTTACTTCAAAAGCTGCTGGTGTTCTAACATTACTATCAATGAATGCTTGATGATTAAATGGTATTGCAGATATTTGATACTCCGCTCCATCTTTATTCACCTTCACTTTACACCCAATTATTTTGATCGGAATATATTTTGTTTGACCAATAATTTTATTTTGTGGTTCCCCAGAACTTGTATTGCCATAGAAATTTATTTCCATCAAAAAAGGAATTTGCATCCAACTTTGCGTTTTTATATTTTTAGCCATTGATAATAGACGATTGATCAAGGTAATACCATAAGGTTCTACAATTGTAAAAGACATGTCAATGGCATTTGTGTTTTTAGTTCTAGCACTCAAACCAACTACTGTTGTAAATTTTAATTCTTTAAAATAAAAGTCTTCATTGAAGTCTGGATGTCTTTTAAAATTCGTATCATTCCTTTTGCCGCCACTAGCTATTAATACAGTCCCAATACCGTTTTCAGTCATAGGAACATATTGAAATCCTCGAACTGTCATTAGATTATTATAAATTTTTGGTGGCACTACATGTAAACTTAACCCATAAGTATAGTTTGCATATTCAAACAACGGATTTGGTCTAGCATTTGAATTATTTTTTTTATTTTCTTCGCTAATTTTATTTTGTGATGGTGGATCTACTTTGCTTACTGTTTTTGGCTGTGGTGACTGTGCTTGGGTATCCGGCGACGCCTCAGGTATTGGTTCTTCTAATGGTGTTGTATTTTTTTCAGCATCAGTGACTGCTGAAGCCGCAGTGTTTGATGCAGCTGACTCTTTATTAACAGCAGCAGTTTGAGTTATTTCTTTGGATTTTGCTCCCAATGCTGGCTCTGCAGGATTGCCACCACTCATAATAGAATTCATTTCGGCATTGGTGCGGTCAATAATTGCCTGAGTTTGACTTCTGTTAAAAAAGCCAGCGCCAGCTTGGCCCAATCTTATAAAGGTATCGGTTAATTGTTTTTGTTTTGATCGAAATTTTTCAGTTGCTGAATCATATTCAGCTTTTATTGCTGCCAAATCTTCCTTGGCAGTTGGACTAGCAGCGTCAATTGCATTTGCTTTGGCTGCAATTTCTGCGGTGTAGGCTTTTCTTTCACGAAGATTGTCCAATACTGCATCACTGGCCGATTGTATTTCACCTAATGATCCTGATTCTTTTTTAACTTCTGGTACATTGCCTTTTTTTTGCGATTCATTGTCTGCTCGCTGAAGTTCACCAGCAGCGACTAGTATTCGATCTAAGTCGTTTTGTATTTCGTCAATTTTTTGTTGAGATTCTCCTGAATCTTTTGCTTTCTGCAATGCACGTTTGATTTTTTCTGCTACTCTAAGGGCCTCTTCTAACTCTGCTGATGTAGACATGGGTTAAATTCCTAAAGATCGCATCAATGTATCTTTTTTTGGAACATAGATACTTTGACCAGTATAAAAGTCAAAAATAGGATCAATTAAAATATCAGGATTCCTACTAGAAAAGACCCACCATAAAGCAGCATTGCCATAAAGATCAAAGGCCAACAAATCAGGTCTATACATATAGGTTGTTTCTATTTTTAAAATGGGATCACTATTTAGTTTGGGAATAGGACGTTTCTCCATTACATCTAAAAATGGACCAAAACTACCCGTAGAATAATAAGGACTATATTTTGTATATGTTGCTGACATTAAATGAATCCCTTATCAAGTAACCTGCCTCGAGCGAAATTTTCTAAATCAAATTTAGCAATTGACGATCTACTGTATACCGGTTGTAAAGAAATTGTTATTTGACTATTAGTTGGCATCCTAGTCACCGAACCATTTGAATCAATATCCATATAATCAACATCTGATGGCATAATATGAGAAAAACTAGTTAATACACATGGGACATTCGGAAAGTAATCTCTACCATAACCATTTAAAAACAATACTGGGGGAGGATTACCGGCCAAATCGCCAGTCCCATAAAACATTTTACCAGCCGATCTGAAAAAATAAATCACTGCTAACAAATATTCGCCTTCACTTTGATTTTGTACAGTAAACTCTCCACTTATTTGTATGGCTTGCACTTCACTGCTGTCATAATTAAAGGCAGGATAATTACTATGTGTGTTTTTTTGTGTGCTATATCCTGCAGAATAACTAACCGTAATAGCCGGAGTATACGGGAAAATTGCTCCAGAAGTATCTAATAGACGTTTCATTATTCCTGGATCACTGCTCTTATAAAATAACCGAGACTTTTCCCCAACACTAACTCTAACACGCCAATCTTCCTCTGTTGAAACCATCTTACCTGTTTTTTCCGATCCAGACGCATATCTAATAGATGGCGTTTTTGGAGCTGCTGGGGCTGCTACTAAATCCTTAGACGCACCAATTGATCTTAACCTAGACTCAGACGGATCCGTACTAGGTTTATAATTTACACCATCATTAGGCATGAAGTTTTCATCTGGACCGTCCCCGCCACCACCAGGCCCGTCATTGGGCATGAAGTTCTCGTCTGGCGCATCATCCGGAAGTTTGGCAGGGGGGTTATATGCCTGATCCTCGGCCAATTTATCTTGTACAGCACTTTCTTTTTCATCGATTTCAGCAATTACTGTGGCGGCCATTGGATCTGAGGAAAGTGCTAGATCATATTTGGCTTCGGCTAATGCCTCAAGAGCGTGACTGGAGACTGAACCTGCAGTTCCTCGATCACCAAATTTAAGGTAATCATCAGATAAACTTTTGGCTTTTTTGTATTTTTCCAAAGTTTCATCAGGTATTGGCATATGGTTTGATCTCCGAGAATGATTTAATTAAAATCTATTAAATATTTATCGTAGTTAAAATAATAGTAGTTTATATCTATTGACTTTTTTCTAATATAAATGCTATTATACTTTTAATCTAAAGGATCATAATATGAAATTTAATTATCTCAACAATAGAGATTTACTCAAAGAAATACATAAAAGCAAAAATACCTATTGCACTTACTTGGATATCAGTGATGGCGATTATGATATCATCATTAACTCTTTGTCCGAAATCAATGACATCAAAATTGGCGAAGCCATTGAATTGAGATCAGAAAGATTATGCCGCGCTGCCTACGACGCTGCTATGTTGGAATCTGTAGAAAAAAGAAAATTAGAAGAATTTACTGTTGATCCCGCCACTATTAGCAAAACTGATTTGGTATTTAGAGTTATGACTTGGGAACATATTCCAGAAGAAGCTAAAAAAGTACCAAAAGGTAAAGCAAAAATCTTAGAAGATGACGATGAGATTGTCAAAACGGAATATGACATTGAAGAAGATGTTCAACCAACAAAATATACCAAATGTAACTTCCCACCATTCCAACATTTTAAATTGAATAACAATGATGAAACTTATTGTGTTGGTAAGAGTCATTGGAAGGGCGATTTGATTACTGGTGAATTTTGCAAAGATCACGGCGCAATGACTAAAAAACTAGCACATATGTTTATCAAACTATGCGAACGATATGCTACTCGTAGTAATTGGAGAGGCTATACATATAATGACGAAATGCGTAGCCAGGCTCTTTTACAATTAAGTCAAATTGGTTTAAAATTTGATGAATCAAAATCCTCAAATCCCTTCAGCTATTTCACTGCCGTTGTGACCAATAGTTTTACAAGAGTTTTGAATATTGAAAAACAAAATCAAAATCTTCGTGATGATATTTTGGAATTGAATGGCATGTCACCATCATATACCCGACAGGGAATGAGCTCAAGTAGCAGTTTTGGTGATGGCGATTACGATTGACCAAAACTTTTAATATAGAAACGAATCTGCTATAATTGACAGTATGACTACGACTAATTTATTTAAAAAAGCCGCTTTCATGACCGACATTCATTTCGGCTTGAAGTCAAATAGTGTACAGCATAACGAAGATTGTTTGAACTTCGTTAAATGGGCAACCAAAAAAGCTCGAGAAGAAGGTTGTGAGACTGCTATGTTTTTGGGCGATTGGAACAATAATCGAGCCAGCATTAATATACTAACTTTGAACTATAGCCTGAGGGCTTTGGAGCATTTGAATGACAATTTTGATAATGTTTACTTTATTCCCGGCAATCATGATCTATATTATCGTGACAAGAGAGATGTTCAAAGTGTTGAATGGGCGCGACATCTCCCCAACGTCACTGTGTGTAATGATTGGTTTGAACATGGCGATGTTGTTATTGCACCTTGGCTTGTGGGTGATGACTATAAACGTATTCCCAAATTAAAATCACGTTATATGTTCGGGCATTTTGAATTGCCTGGATATTTGATGAACGCTCAAGTAGCTATGCCAGATCATGGCGAAATAAAACGAGAACACTTTACCCAATTTGATCATGTGTTTACTGGGCATTTCCATAAAAGACAAACACAGAAAAATATTACCTATATTGGTAATTGCTTTCCACATAATTATTCCGACGCTGGAGACGATGATCGTGGATTGATGATTTTGCCATGGGGAGAATCTCCAGAATTTCATGCTTGGCCAGATCAACCCAAATATAGAGTATATAAACTCAGTGACGTTTTGAATCATACCGAAAAAATGCTACAACCAAATATGCATTGCAAAATTAATATTGATATTGATATTAGTTACGAAGAAGCTAGCTTTATTAAGGAAACTTTCATTGATACTTATAAGTTGAGAGAAATGATGCTGATTCCGCAAAAATCATCAGCAGTTGGTGATGACATCATACAGGGCAATATTGCCTTCGAAAGTGTGGATCAAATTGTATCAAGCCAAATTGCATCTGTTAGTAGTGAGCATTTTAATCAAAATCTTCTATTAGACATTTATAGAAACCTTTAAGTATAATAGTCTTACATGCTAAAAATTAAATCCATTACTGCGAAAAATTTCCTGTCTATTGGCGCAGTTACCCAAAGTGTAAATTTAGATAGAGATGACCTAACATTGGTTATTGGTGAAAATTTAGATTTGGGTGGCGTTGATTCTGGTTCTAAGAACGGCGTTGGTAAATCAGCAATGCTTAATGCCATCAGCTATGCATTATACGGACAAGCACTGACTAATATAAGAAAAGACAATTTGATTAATAAATCAAATGGTAAAAATATGTTGGTTACTGTGGAATTTGAAAAAAATGGCATAGACTATAGGATAGAGCGTGGTCGCCGTCCTAATACTATGGCATTTTATGTCAGTAATGTAGAACAGGAAATTACTGACGATAGCCAGGGAGATAGTAGAGAAACCCAAGCAGATATTGATAGAATCCTAGGCATGAGTCACGACATGTTTAAACAAACAGTGGCTTTGAATACTTACAACGAACCATTTCTTAGCCTGCGCTCAAGCGATCAAAGAGCTATTATTGAACAATTACTTGGTATAACTGTTCTTAGTGAAAAAGCCGACCGGCTTAAAGAACTAATCAAAGTAACCAAAGATGGTATTACCCAAGAAGAATTTAGAATCAAAGCGGTTGGGGATGCTAACAAGCGTATCCAAGATCAAATTGAAAACTTAAAACGTAGACAACAGATTTGGTTAAAAAAGAAAACTGACGATTTAAATCAATTTCAAATTGCTTATGACGAACTAAGCCATTTAGATATCGAAAAAGAATTATTAGCACACAGAGATCTTTCTGAATTTAATCAAAAAAACAAAGATCTGGCAGAACTCAACAAAGCAGTTAAACGTGCAGAATTGGATTATGGTAGAGAAATCAAACATCAACAAAGTTTACAAAAAGAATTATCTGCATTAAAAGAACATCGTTGTCACTCTTGTGGTCAAGAATATCACGACACCAATCATGATCAATTAGTAAGAAACAAAGAAGAAGAACTTGCATCAAGTATATCTAATAGCAATGAGCACACCGAAACTATCGCTGAATTAAATGCTGCTATTACTGAGTTAGGGGTGTTAGGCACACCACCAAAAGTTTATTATGACAGAGAATCTGATGCTTTCGAACATCGCAGTAGTATGGCAGGTTTGTTAAATCAAATATCCAGTAAACAAGCCGAAACAGATCCTTATGAAGATCAAATTGAAGAAATGATTGATAAAGGATTGGAAACCGTCAGTTACGATCAAATCAACGAATTAATTTCTCTAAGAGACCATCAGGAGTTTCTACTTAAATTGCTAACCAATAAGGATAGTTTTGTTCGTAAAAAGATCATTGATCAAAATCTCAGCTATTTAAATGCTAGACTTGGGCAATATTTGGATAGAATCGGGTTACCACATACTGTTCAATTTAATAATGACCTAAGTGTCAGTATTACTGAATTGGGCAGAGAGTTGGATTTTCACAATCTAAGCCGAGGTGAAATGACTAGACTCACATTAAGTTTAAGTTTTGCATTTAGGGATGTTTGGGAGAATTTATTTCACCCAATTAATTTATTATTCATTGACGAATTATTGGATAATGGTTTGGATCCTGTTGGCATGGAAAATGCTCTATCAATATTAAAAGGCATGGGCCGTGAGAGAAATAAATCAGTTTGGTTTATCAGCCATAGAGACGAATTAATAGGCAGGGTAGGCAATGTACTCAAAGTAGTTAAAGAAAATGGATATACTGAGTTCAGGGCTTATGAATAAAGTGTTTATTTTTTATTACAACTAAACTGGACTAACTAATAACATATGACAAGTCCACAAAAGGCCAAAGGCGGCGGTTTCGAAAGACAAATTGCAACTTTTCTCACTGATCTATATGGTGAGAAATTTATCAGAACACCTAATTCTGGTGCCTATGTGGGCGGGTCAAATAGTAAACGCAAGGAATTCTTGCATGAGGGACAAATTCGCAGTTTTAAGGGAGACATTATTCCCGGACAGAGTTTTCCCAAACTCAATGCTGAATGTAAATTCTATAAAGATTTTCCCTTTCATCAATTTTTTACAGGTTCAATTAAAATCTTAGACTTATGGATTGCTCAATGTATGGAAGCCGCAGATTCTGGGGATTTCAATATCTTGTTCATGAAATTTAATCGAAAAGGCACATATGTTGCCGTACATCATTCTGACACCACGTCTTTCAATTTAAAAAATCATTTTATATATACACATCAAACTCATGGCTCATGGATCATCATGGATCATCAAACATTTTTCGAGACCAACTCCAAGCAAGTAAAACAACTTTGCAGTAGTCAAAGTTAATCACACAGACACCGGCTAGTACTGGCTTATTTCGAGTACCTATGATAACTGGACCTAGGGTCGCAGGGACGGAAGACTTTCGGCTGTGGAAAGCACTCAACGAGTATCCTTAACAGGACCATGATGGGATATGCCTATGAACCCGTTTCGTTGTTAAAGAAATCAAAAGGCTAAAAGAAGGGATAGTATTCCCTACGTTTGTAAGTATGTTAGCGTATATTTTACAAACTGCCGTCGTATAAAGACGCAACTCGAGGTACCGGACGACCGCCTCTGTAATTGTTGTAACGCTAAGTGATGGTGTGAACTCGGATGAAATCACATTGACTTTGCCCCGCCAGGGCAAAGTGTGACAGTTAAATCTGGATGAAGTAATTTCGCTTTAGCGTATTAGTAATTT
>Ga0114959_10000944_pt1 | contig 26792 bp, 39 predicted proteins | sample C_130625_EF_Meta_FD_87317 | JGI IMG/M metagenome (GOLD analysis project Ga0114959, IMG submission 87317) | Freshwater microbial communities from Lake Croche, Canada to study carbon cycling - C_130625_EF_MetaG | ecosystem: Environmental > Aquatic > Freshwater > Lake | place: Lake Croche, Canada... | reverse complement strand
CGTCAAACACATGCCGACTATGTTAACATGGGTTTGGATGTTGGTGTATTTTTTGGTGATGAGAAAGACCTGGGACATACACACACTATTGCAACATGGCAAAGTATTAACAGTTTAATTAAACGCAATAAAGAAGGTATCAGTGCTATTGGCATGGAAGCAATCACAGATGATTTGATTGCAGTCATTGTTGATGAAGTACACATGGCCAAAGCAGATGTACTTCGTACAATGCTAACAGGCCCGTTTGCGCATATCCCAATCCGTTGGGGACTTACTGGTACCATTCCCAAAGAAGAACATGAATACGTCAGCCTTATTGCCAGCCTAGGTGAAGTGCTGCACAGATTGCAAGCCAGCGAGCTGCAAGACATAGGCGTACTGTCAAATTGTCACGTTAAGGTGCTACAGTTTGATGATAAGGTTGAGTATAAAACCTACCAAGAAGAATTAACATATTTGACTTCCAACGAAAAGCGAATGGATCATCTTGCAAACACTATTAACACCATTAGTCTAGCAGGCAATACACTTGTTTTGGTTGATCGTATTGCCTCTGGCAAAATGTTAGTAGAGCGACTACCTGATAGTGTGTTTGTATCAGGAGCAATGAAAAGCAAGGATAGAAAAGATGAGTATGATGAAATTACAATCGCCGACAACAAGATCATTGTGGCAACATATGGTGTGGCTGCTGTGGGCATTAATATACCTAGGATCTTTAACTTGGTTTTGGTTGAACCTGGAAAGAGTTTTGTTAGGGTTATACAGAGTATTGGGCGTGGTATTCGTAAAGCACAAGACAAAGACTTTGTACAAATCTGGGACATAACCAGTACAGCAAAATTTGCTAAACGGCACTTAACAAAGCGTAAACAATTTTACACTGATGCCAATTACCCGTATCAAACAGAAAAGGTTACTTATAAATGAACATATTAACAGTTGACAATCGGTCATATGACTTGGATCGTCTACCAGAAGAAATTGACGAAGACTTGAGATATGGAGTGCTTGATTACTCTAATCCAGCTGAAGTAGATTACATTTTTGTACCTCTGGTGTTTTTAGAAAGTTTCAGTTGTCCTGCGGCAGTACTACGCATTGGCAAAACAGAAGTAAAAGTTCCATTGGATTGGTCTTTGGTCATTGGTGAACCCGATCATGGTGAACCCGAAGTTATCAATGTAATGAGTATTAACGATCGTGGCTTCAGTACCTTTGTGTTTAACCCCATCAATGGATACAAGCCAGAGTGGCAACGTGTAGAAGTTATTAACATCTACCAAGAAGTAAAATGGTATGTACCAAAGTTAAAGTTTGGACATTTATTGGCAGTGCCTTTAGAAAAAGGCAACGAACCAATGTGTGCGTTCTTTGTCAAAGAAACAAATAAAATTCCAGAAGTGCTTGACTTAAACAAAATTTGGTTTTAAAATACAGCATGGCTACTAAAAAGAAAGCAACAGCAACAGCAAAGTATCAACTGCCAATTGACCAAGTTATGGCGGCAGTGGATCTACGCCGTGGCGATTATTATAGTAAGCTGGAAACAGATGAGCTAAAGTCTCTTAGCACATACATGGCACAGCGTTGGGGTAGCCAAGTACAAGGCACACAGGACTTGCAAGAATACTACTTGACAACAGTCAATGACCTGAGTAACTTGGATTACATTGCAGTAGGAAGTAACCACGATGAACTACGGTGGAGAACACTTGCACTATGCGGCATTGGTCATAAGATGCGTCATGAGTTCATTCCACCCAAAGGTGCAAAGAAGGATAAACTAACAGCTTGGTTAATTGAACAGTTTCCAAACTTAGGCGACGATGAAATCGAACTGTTCCGAGAAATCAATGGTACAGATGTCTTAGCTGAAATAGCCGTATCACAAAACATGGGTAATAAAGATCTTAAGGATTTGTTTAAATAATGGTACAGGATTACCAATGTCGCTTCTGCGAAAAATCATTCACACGTGAGCGTACCTTGAGCAGTCATATGTGTGAAAAAAAACGCAGATGGATGAACAAGGATGAAACTGATAGTCGCATTGCTTTTAGTGTATGGTTGGACTTTATGAAATATGTAAGTCCTAATGCAAAGAAAGAAAAAACAATCGACGACTTTATAAGGAGTGCAGACTATATTGGATTTGTAAAATTTGCTAACTACTTGATTGAGTTGCGCCCATTGGAAAGTGAAAAGTTCATTAACTGGCTTTTTAAAATGAGCGTTCGATTAAGTGATTGGACAAAACCAGGAACTTATCAACTATATGTACAAGAAGCTGCCAAGAAGGAAACTTCAGAACGTGCATTGGAAAGAACTATCCTAACCATGGTAGAATGGGGTAGTAAAACAAACAATAGTTGGCAAGAATTTTTTGACAAAGTTGCACCAGCAACAGCAATGAATATGGTGACCATGGGCAGAATTAGTCCTTGGATATTATACTCAACTGAAGCTGCACAGCGATTATTAGATAGAATGGAACCTGGACAGATTGATGCAATTACCAAGCATGTGGATACAAAATGGTGGATAAGCAAAATAAAACAAAACGACAAGCAAGTGCTGTGGATCAACACAATGATGACGCAGGCACTAGGTACGCTAAGTTAGAAGCACGACTTGAAATACTTTTACAACGACTTGACGAAATGACACAGGAAGTCATTGAAATTAAACAACAACAGTATGATATTTTGAATTTCGTCAAAGAAACCACTAAGAAAAAACAATGAACTTACCTGACGTAGACATTGACTTTGCTGATAGAGAACAAGTGTTAAAATTACTGCCGCATGTTCCGGCAATGCAACGCTTGCCCAATGGCAATAGACAAAAGCACAAGACTGGTGTGTATTTTCACCCAGTGCCCACAAATCCATTTACGGGTTGGTGTGACATTGATTATCAGCAAGCAGAAGAACTGGGATTCTTCAAAGTAGACTTACTTAATGTAAGTTTATATCAGGGCGTAAAAAGTAAAGAGCATTTAGACCAACTAGCCAATCAGGAGCCATTATGGGATCTACTACTACAGGACGACTTTGTAAATCTGTTATTTCATTTGAACGGGCATGGAGATATTCTCCGGAAGACCCAGCCGACTTCCGTGGAACAATTGTCTGCGGTCCTGGCTATGATACGCCCGGCCAAACGCTATCTGATTGGGAAGCCATGGACGACGATTATGAAGGAAGTATGGACGAAACCAGAGAATGGTGATTACTTCTTTAAAAAGGCTCATGCCGTGGCCTATGCAGTTGCTATTGTTGCACAAATGAATTTAATTTGTGAACAAGTCAGTTACGAGTATACATAAATACTGCTATGAGCAACGAAATCGACCAACCAGTATATACAGCACCAAATGTAGAACGTACAGATGATGGTGTTATCACTGAGACCAAAGAAAATTTAACACAACTTAGAAGTATTGAGTTAAATCAGTTACCAGAAGTTAAAACTTTGTATTCTGAACTTGAACAAACATACGGCAAGTATTTGTTTGTTCCATATGATCTTCCAAAGATACAACCCAATGATATACAAAAATTTGTTGTTTTCTTTTTTAAAAATGGCAAACATGCAGGCAAGCAAATTGAAGATTTAAGTTCTGGTACATTTAAGTCTACTAAATCAACATACTTGTCAATTGATAGCATTGCAGATAACTGGACTCCAGTTTGGACACGAAACATTGTTGAATCAATTTACACAGAATTCCCAGAAATTTTTGAACAAATCCATGATCTGATGCCTTGGGCTGGAGGCAAAAATTTTAAATGGAATATGTGGTCAAGTGCAAAAAAAATTCCGCCACACAGAGATCATACCAGTATGATTGACATGCCATTGTCAATGCGTATCAAATTATTTGATAGAAATCCTCAGGAAACATTGCAACTTCTAACTGATCCAATCAAGGAACATAACAACACCTACATCTCTTTACCAAGGACAGAAGAATCAAATTCTTACGCATGGAATAATTTGAGAACCAAACATTCAAGTACCTGGAGTCCTACTGCTAGAAAGATCTTGTTTATTTGGAGAGATAAACTTGAGACGACTCAGCAAGTGAATCAATATGTGGATTTGCTTGATAGAAGTATTGCAAAATACCAAGGCACTGATAAACTTTGGATTGATACTAACTCAACCTCCGATTATCTTAACTTAAATTAAGTCATCTTTCTTACAAGGCTAATTTGACGTCGTTTTGTACGTTTAGTAATGACATTTGTTAGGCTTGTTTGGTGCCCGTACAGCACTTCAAAGTCTTTGGTACTGTAAGTTTTTAGAGCGTAGGTAAAACGGCGCATCTGCTCTTTTAGAACAATGTTAATAGGTATCAAGCGATTGCTACCCCACCACCATTCTTCGCCTTGTTCTACAAATGCCACTTTATCTGCATCGTCTTTTAGCAGGTTGTAGACGTACATAGTCACAACCACGTTGTCACTATTTTGAATGATTCCAACTAATTCATTTTCACCATATCGCACCAGGCTCATAAATGGGAAACGCTCTAGAAATTCTTTAACTTTGTTATCCATCAGCTTTACTTAGCATCTTAAAACCTCCGGGTACTTGGCTAAATAACAGCATGGCCACATTAAACTCAAGCGTTCCAACTGCAACATTAAACTACTCTGGAGCCGGTACAGGTCCAAGTGCTACAAGACATGCACCCTCTTATACTGACCAACGTATTGTTTGGTTTAAAGGTGTAGACAATATCTTAGACCTTACTATTACAGGTACAGACCGTCGCCCTGTTAGTTTATTACGCAGAGAGCTAACAGTGACAATGTGGGACAGCACTACAGGAACAACCATTTTTCGTCGAAGAGCAATGCCAACTGTGGCCGAAAACGGACAAGCACGTTTAACAGTACTTACTCGCGATCTAATGATGTTGGGTTCTGGAATCTATTCATTGGGAGCCACATTTGTTGACGGTGATGGACTAGAGACTGCATTAACATGGAACCGTGCCCAACAAGGCGCATTTGATGTTGAAGTCAAAGATGCAGTTGTACCAACCAGCCGTGCTACTCATGAAATTACCACTTGGTCTAGTGTCAATAATTTATTAATATCCAGTGCATTCAATGGTCCACATTTTTATAGAAAAGACATTAGTCTTTTCACAGTTGCCTTATACGGCAGTAATTGGACAGGCAGTATCATAGTACAAGGCACATTGGACGAAAATGTAACAGGCTCCACATTGTGGGCAAACTTAAAGCCTCAGGACTATACCACAGCAGTACTAAACTTAAATGGTTATACTGGCATTGATCCATACAACTATTACGCTGGTGTTCGTTGGCTTCGAGTAGTAAAAGAAGACAGCCTTTCGAACGCTGGTACCCTTGACAAAGTCCTTATAAGAGTGTAAACTAACTCTATATGAGTATAGTTGAATCAACACTACAAGCACACCTACCTGCATTAAAACGCAACACAAACGGTTGGTTGACTATGAACTGTCCAGTATGTGTTCAAAATGGACAAGCACGTCCGGATACCAAGCATCGTGGTGGCATCAAGTTTGAACAAGACCGAGTGGGCTATCATTGTTTTAACTGTGGTTATACCACAGGCTGGCGACCAGGACAACGATTAGGTATCAAGCTGATCAAGTTCATGCGAGCCATTGGCGTAGACGAAGGTGACATCCAAAGACTCAAGATACAATTATGGGACCAGGTCATCGAAGATGAAGATACCATCCACGAACCATTTAAAAAACCAGATTGGCCAGAAATTGAGTTTCCGTGGGAAATACAAGACATTACATTAGAAGCGGCTGAATACTTGGATAGTCGCCGAGTTCTTGAGCTGACTGATTGGCTGTCTAGTCCCAGCAGCATACAAGGCATGAACAATCGTGCAATTCTGCCTTTCTTTGATGATGGCAAGTTAGTTGGTTATAACGCACGTTGGATTGGTGAAGTACCCAAAGGTGTTGCCAAGATTATTGCTAGCCGTCCGGCAAGTTTTGTTTATAACTTAGATCGACAAAGCCAAGCAAGAAAATACACAGTGGTCACAGAAGGTGAATATGATGCTCTAAGTTTAGACGGTGTTGCCATTATGACCAACAGCATCAGTCCTGAGCAAGCAAAGATAATTGAAGACATTGACAACGAACCAGTTGTATTACCTGACAGAGATAGAGCAGGCTTACAGTTGGCATTGCAAGCAGCAGAGTTAGGGTGGAGTGTTAGCTTTCCAGAATGGCCTGAGGGTATTAAAGATGCCAATGATGCTGTACAACATTTTGGGCGAGTCGCTACCTTACAAAGTGTAATATCGGCAATTGAGACCTCTTCATTGAAGATTAAATTATTAGCAAGGCGGTGGTGTGTATAAAGTTAAACTAACTTGGAAACTGGGACAAGATACAACCGAATGGTGGAATCATGTGTGCGCCTGGGTGGTGGAAGAATACGGATTACCAGGCGGTAAGTATAACACAGAATTAACAGAGAACTATATGGTGTTTAATTTTAACAAACAAGAAGATGCTGCAATGACAGCATTGCGATGGGGGAATAATTGATGGCAGATGATGTAAAAGAATATGGATATGAGTTACAAAAATTATTTCTGGACTTTTTAATCAGTAACAGAGACTTGGCAGCTCGTTGTCAAAACGTATTGGATCCCGAACACTTTGATCGTAGGTTGCGTAATGCCGCAGAGTTTATTAAGACCTATGTAAATGAACATGGTAACATACCAGATATAACACAAGTTAAGGCTACCACAAATACAGAACTTTCTAATTTAGAAACACAGGCTGTTGAACACAGCAGTTGGTTCTTGACAGAGTTTGAAGGCTTTGCAAGACACAAAGCGTTAGAGAAGGCTATTCTTCAAAGTGCTGACATGTTGGATAAAAGCCAGTATGGCGCAGTTGAAAAGCTGATTAAGGATGCAGTACAAGTTGGCTTACCAAAGACATTTGGTACAGATTACTTTGCTGACCCTGCAGGTCGACTCAATGCACTTAAAGATAATAATGGACAGTTGAGCACAGGTTGGAAGTCACTTGACGATAAACTGTATGGTGGGTTCAACAGGGGTGAGTTGAACATCTTTGCTGGAGCATCTGGTGCAGGTAAGAGTTTGTTCTTACAAAACTTAGCACTAAATTGGGCTAGGACAGGATTGAATACAGTTTACTTTTCATTAGAACTATCTGAAGGCCTGTGTGCTATGCGTATGGATGCAATGATATCAGATACTCCTACTCGTGAAGTTTTTAAGAAACTAGAAGACGTTGACCTTAAGGTACGTATGGCAGGCAAGAAAGCTGGTGTACTACAAATTGTACAGTTGACCAACGGCGTCACGCCAAACGACTTGTTATCCTGGGTTCGTGAATTCCAAACACAGCGTAAGATTAAAGTAGATGCCATCTTGGTTGACTACTTGGACTTGATGATGCCAGCAGGTCAAAAAATCAGTGTAAGCGATATGTTTGTCAAGGACAAGCTAGTAGCGGAAGAATTGCGAAACTTGGTTGTTGGTGAGCAGTTGTTGTTGGCAACAGCCAGTCAGTTGAATCGTAGTGCTGTTGAAAGTGTAGAATTTGACCATTCAATGATTGCTGGTGGTTTAAGTAAAATTCAAACTGCTGATAACGTATTTGGTATTTTCTCTACGCCTACAATGCGTGAACGTTGTATGGTACAGTTACAGTTTATGAAGACTCGTAGTTCAGGCGCAGTTGGCCAAAAGATTGATTTAAGTTTCAATCCAGACACACTACGCATTAGCGATATGGAAGGTGATCAAGCCAGTTTAACCACACGCCCAGGTGATGTATATGACAAGTTAAAACGCAACACTATGGGTACTCCAATTGTCACTGACCGACCAGTTACTACCGGATGGGAAAAGCCTCAAGCAAAAGAAGGCTTTGATTTAGAAAAACCAGATTCTGGCATATCCAAGGCAAAGCCCTTAACTGCACCAGTTGCCAGCAACGCTAACAGAGATGCACTAAGGGCTATTGTAAGCCGTGAAATTTAATTACTTAAATTCGCGATCGTCTTTTGGCAGTTCTTCTGGCTCTTCAAAATCGTCAGGTCCAATAGCTGGGTTGTATTCGTCGCCTTCTGAATTGTCACCACCTTTTTCATCGTTGTAATCTCTAATATCATTGCGTAAACGGGAAATCAATGAACTGTCTGAAGCAATAATGTCAGCCATGCTAATAAAAGCAGATGTAATCATTTTAGATTCAGCAAAAGTCACAGGCTGTCCGCTTACCATTTTGTTCAAAACCTGCATAAAACGGCTTTGCATGTCACTGCCGACCAATGGGCGTAGTGCAATTTTTAAGCGACTTAGTTCGCTATCTGTAATTTCATGGTCAGGTTCGTGCGTATCGGTACTGGTATCGTACTCGCTTAATTGTTGTAAACGATTTGCCAAGTTTCTTAGATCTTGTGCGCTGGGTGAAAGTTGCATTTTCAGAGTCTCCTATTAACTTTATTTAGCTAAATATATTAATCATGCGTAAACAAACTCGTAGCATCTTAGAAGAAATTACAGGCTTAGTTCCCAAGCAAGACAAGCACTTGCATGTTGAAGGACTAGCAACACAGGCTATTGCCCGCGTTATTAATCTGGTTGAAATTATACAAACTAACTATCCTCCGCATCAAGCAGAAGAGCTAGTACGTAGACTGCAACTAGCCATTAAAAACGGAGACCCGGCAAAGTTTACCAGGGGTGTCCGTTCAATAAAGGAAAATGAGCAGTGAAAATTAATGATTTAAGCAGACAGCTAGACGAAGGATTTTTGGATAACTTTATTTCTAAAGTTAAAACAATGGCCGGCGGAGACGGCCCAACTGGTGTCGTTCGTGCCTTACGCGGCCAGGATGCTGCTTTACAGAAGTTTGCAGATGCAATTGCAAATGCAACAACACCACGTATTATGCAACGTGTTGGTAATCAACTTGATTTGATTAAAAACGGCACATCACCGTTGCCAGTAAAAATGATATATCAGCAGGCATTGAGTGCTGCATCTAAAATTTCAGCAAGTGATAACATCAGCGTAGATGGAACTGTTATTGCTCAAACAATCAAATCCAATCGTGCTGATATTGAACGTCTTGTGCTTACAAGCAATGCTGGCGCCAACAATGAAGTAAAACTGATTTTTGATGCAATATTAAGCGGAACAGGTACAGCCAACATTGGAGTAGAAGTAGCGCAGGCAGTTAAAATTATATCATTGATCGTTGCTGCAACAATTGTCTTCCTTCAGACTCAAGCCGAAGATAGTGAAAATGTTGAAGTTGACGAAAACGCATTAGAAGAATTTAAGACAGCCAGTGTAGCACTTAATAAAGTTTTATTTTTACAAAATAGCCCAGACTTAAAATCATTGAATCCCAACGAACAGTTGGCAGACAACTTAGAAGAACTTGTTACCATTAACATGCTGACAGGTACCACTGGTATTCAAAAACGTTATTTGAATATCAGCACAGAAGAAATGCAAGCTATAATGGCCAATGTGCCACAGTTGGTTAATCCAGCGGCACTGGCAAGATTATTATCATCACATGACAACGTTGATCAAGCCGCGGTTAGCCAAGTAGTTGCCAAAGTTGAAAGATTGATTCAAGCTCAATTTGGTGCTTGGTTAAAAATTGCAGTAACAGATCAACCACCAAGAGCTAAGTCATTTGACATTTATAAACAATGGGCAAAGACAGTGTATGACGCAATTGATCGCATGAACTTTAATGCAACTCCGGCTGCTGATGCTCAAGCAGAAAATAAACCAGAGTTCAAAGCATTAGAAGATTCTCACACCGCAGGTGAAGAGGCAGTTAAACGTGCATTGGCATCAAATCCTGGCCTGTCAGGACCTGAGATGAAACAAATTTATGACACGGCACGAGCCAATTATGATAAAGCAAATCCAGTAGCATGAAAATATTTGAAGTAACAACCAATCATAAGCGAGTATTAAAAGAAGCCAAGGCTCGCATTGATCATCCAGAAGATATCATGTTTGATGAAAATGGTATTGAAGGTGCCCAACGTGCGCTGTCTGCACTAATGCATGTTGCTGAATCACACCACGAAACTACAACAATCAAATGGGATGGTAGCCCAGCAGTTATCTTTGGTTGGTTAGACAAAGCTACATTTATTGTAACTGACAAAGCAGGTATTGGCGCCAAGAAATATGATGGCCGCCCAACCAGCGCCGAAGAAGTGTCTGCAATGATTTATAATCGCAAGCCAGATAGTCCAGGCCGTGCTGAATATGCTGCACACTTTGGCGGCATGTATGATTTGTTAAAACGTGCTACTCCTACCAAGACAGCAGGCAAAATGTTCCAAGGTGACATGCTATGGATGAAGGCACAAGATTTGACCATTGATGATTCAAATGTAAACTTCAGTCCTAACAAAATTGAATACCATATTGACAAGAATAGTGAAATTGGTAAGAAGATTGTTCGCAGCCGTGCTGGTATTGCAGTACACGGTATGTATGAATCAGCAGACGAAGCTGCATCGGCCAGTGCCGAACCAACTCCCGTTACACCAGATTCTGTTGGTATCAAAACAGTGCCAGGATTGGTTGTGTTTGGACCATCAACAAACTTAACACAAGAAACAGTTGTTAAGCTGCCAGACGCAGACATTAAACGAGTACAGGCACTTATCAATAGTCCAGCCGCTGCACAGATTGATGACATGATGGATCCTTTTACAATTGGCACATTGAAAATTTCAAACTTACCAGACGTTTTCAAGAGCTTTATTAATTTTAAAGCTCGCGGTGGACAAGAAATTACAAACGGCAAAGCAGTGGCCAATGAGTTCATGTCCTGGCTTAAGGGCACAAGCGGTTTAACACCAAACAAACAAGCAAACGTAGAAGCTCACATTAATCAATTTAAAAAAGCATTCCAAACAGCCTGGGACATTGTGGCTGGCATTACTGTTATCAAGCATAAGATTAAAGACCAACTTGATAAGGCAGTTGGTACAGATACAAGCAGCGTTCAAACAAGTACTGGCCATGAAGGCTTTGTATCTGCTACACCACATGGTAAGATTAAATTAGTTAATCGTCCTGTGTTTATGAAGGACAAGTAAAGTGGAAGATATTCAAGACAACAGCTTTAGCTTTATTAAAGAAAACTGCAACGAAAGCAAGATGTTTCGTAACACTTACTTGGGTCAACTTACATTACGTGATGCTGTTGATAGTGTATTCTTAAACATGTTAACACTTTACATGTTGAGTAAAGAATTTGAAACAGCACCATTTGCCAAAGACTATGCACAGCGTACATTGATGTTTGGTAATTTTACATCTCCACGAGTAAGTGGCACTGACCTATATCAAGGTTTACATATTATGTTAAATCCGGTGGGCGGCACAGCTCAACAGCTTAAAGCACATGATCAGAATTTAGTATTAGCAAAACAACTTCGTACCAATGCTAAATTAGTAAAACAGTTCTTAAGTGGTATTGCCAATGGAACACTAGATAGAGTGACAGCGATCAGAATCATGTATCGTTTAGAAGGTCAAATGAACATTGACATCAGCAACTATAAGAGCCTGCGTAGATTGATCACTGACTGGGAAAACTTGTCTACTCATCAACGCGAGTTATGTGTGACTCGACTATTACAGTATTATCGTTTAAGAGGCAAGCGTAGCGAATTGCTACCGGTGTTGGATGCATTGAGTAGAAACAAAGGATACGAAGTAACTGGAGTAGCAAATGCTGAATTGGCAGCTCTTGGAGCAGGTGCTATTGCTGGATCAAGATCAAGCGATAGTTTCTTAAAGAGTGTTGCCAAGGTTGGTGCTGCAGGCCTGGCAGGGTATGCATTAGGCCGCGCCATTGCTACACTAAGATAAATGGAAAAAAGAGAAGATAAAAAATCCTGGATGATTCCCGGGGCACACATGGGTGCTGACCCAGAATTTTTTACGGCCTGGACACTATATGATATTGGCCCATCAACAAATGAAAGTCGTAGCAATCTTGCCACACTGATGAATATTATTGCCAGCCGTGGTCAACCCTTGCTGGCAGGCGTAGATTGTATAGATCAACAAAATGTCAATGACAGTTTATTTGGGGAAAATATCACTGGTACACAGCGTGTTTGGTGCTTAAAATGGATTGCTGAACGTATTGGTCAAATGACAGAAGAAACATTGGCCACTGATACCACTGGACATGTTGCAATCACAGGATTATCAGAAACAGCCGTATTAGATGGTAGGTTAATGACAAGCGGACCCGACGCAAATACGTTTTACATACGCCACGATTCTTTCTAATTGTGCTAAATATATCTATATAAACAACCGCTTTGCACAACTCATCCAGGCTCACAATTTAACTAAAATATTACCTACTAGGCAAGAGCCATGCGGGTAACTTTACCGTGGGATAGTTATAGATGTCAAGCGAAAAACCAATTACAGAACAAACCAGCTTAGAATTACACGTTGAGCTGTGTGCAGAACGCTATAAGCGTTTAGAAGAAAAAATAGGATCAATAGAAGACGCCTTGGATCGCATCCACAATGATTTTTCAGCCTTTAAATCAGATAATTCTAAGAACATGAGCGAAATTAAAAACATGTTAAGCAGTGCCAAAGATGAAAAATTCAAAATTATGGTCTCGGCCACTGCAACAGTAATTGTAGGTTTATTGGCAATGTTGGGTTATGTGATTACACACTTACCAAAATAATATGCAAATAGTTGTTGAAGCTAAAATAGTATGGGGCCGTAGTGGTAAACGAATCAAACGCAAAGTTCGCTGCACAGTTGGCCGCAAAAAGGGTAGAGTAGTTAGCTCAGCCAGTACTTGTAGCAAGCGAATTGACATCAAAAGAAGCATTAGATTTAAACGCTTAAAAAACAAATTCAAAAAGAGACTTATTGCTAGAGCTCGTAGAACCAAAAAGTTCAACCAGCTCAGTAAACGTATGGCTAAAATGAACAAAATGAACAAGCCAAAACACTAAATAAAGTATCGGAGACCATTATGAAATTTAATGATATAACAATAACACAAACACCGGGACAAGCAGCTCGCCATGCATTACGTAAAGAAAGCATTGCGGTACAGCCATTGGGCGGCCGCATGCTACGTGAACAGCTAGAGCGTGTAAAACAAGAAATTGATACTTTATCAAGTAAAGGTGGCGCAGCTTATACTCGTGCAATTTTACAGCGTGAAGTTTATGAAGAAATGGCAAATGTAGACCCAGTTCTTTTTGAAGCTGAATTAGATGACGCAGATCTTGATCAAGCAGAAGTTGTAATTGCTGCCCGTGCAATGAACAAAGACTTCCAAGGCATGATTGAAGATGTAGCTGATATGTTAGGCAGTGATATGATCACATTGGTTGACCAAATCAAAGCTCGCTTTGGCGATGGCGCTGGCGAACAGTATGCACAGACTGTTAAAACAGCGTTGGAAGAAGCAATCAACATGTTGATGCAAACAAAAGATACACTTGACTCTGCTATTACTGGTTTAACAAGCCCAGGTGATGCATTGCCAGTTGCTGTTCCTGGCGAAGAAGCAGGCGGCGAAGCTCCAATTTTCCCAAGTAGCGCAGGCCCAGAAGAAGAACCTACTGGCAGGGAGATGAAGAGTGATATTGCTTGAACTATCTAGTGTAGATCAAAGTTTTGCCAACGCTGTCAAAATGCTCTTGATTAAGAGTCAAAATGATGGCGTAGCAACCTTGCCTATGCAAGAATTAGTACAACGTCTTAACCGTATGGGATTCAGTGCATCAAATCAAATTGATGCTATCCGCGGTTTAATTTCAACATTCAAAGCCAAGAACAATGAATTGGTTGCTGATGTTAGCAATGATAAAATTATGTTATCTACTACTCCTACAGCAGATACACAAGATCAAGCAGAACAAAATAAAGAAACTGTAAGTAAAGATGCTGTCAAGCAAGCACGAAAGGATTTGGGATTATGAGCCGCGTAATGTTAACAGCATCAGAAGCAAGATTAAAGTCACTTCAAGATATTTTTGTACTAAGAGAAATCCGTGACTTAGAAGAAGCTGTGTTATTTGCAGCCGCAGAAGGTGCTGTTGAAGTAACAGTATCCACAACCAGTACAATGGCCAAGAATCCCAACGACACCGGATATGCATTGGCAACTCAATATTGTAACACTTGGACAGGTGTTCACGACGATAGACAAAAAACTTTACAAATGGCAAAAGTGATCCAGTACTTTTCAGACTTAGGATACACAATTGACCGCCAAATCAATCCAACAGGCCATACCACGTTTCAGTGGGTAATTGCCTGGTAATCATTGACTTATATTACACTGCTGTGTATAATAAGTAACAATGATAAAATTCAACCCCAAATATAATTACAATCCTTTAAACAGGATCGACGGCGCAAGTCGTCTTTATGAAACACCTGATGGTGCTCGTGTACCAAGTGTTACAACAATTTTAGATCGAACCAAATCTGAAGAATCCAAACAAGCCCTGGCCAATTGGCGCAAGCGTGTAGGCGAACAAAAAGCCAAAGAAATTACTACCGAAGCTGCAGGCCGCGGAACTCGTATGCACAAATGGCTTGAGAATTATGTGCTTACTGGTGATACTGGGGAACCTGGCACCAATCCATACAGCGTACAAAGCCACAAAATGGCGCAGACCATTATCACTGAAGGCTTGGTCAATTGTGATGAAGTTTGGGGCACAGAAGTACAACTGTATTGTCCAGGACTGTATGCAGGCACCACTGACTTGGTAGGAGTACACAGTAGACAAGATGCCATTATGGATCATAAGCAAACCAATAAGCCAAAGAAAAAAGAATGGATTGAAGATTACTTTGTCCAAACTACAGCATACGCATTGGCACATGACGAAGTACATGGTACCAAGATTAGAAAAGGTGTTATTTTCATGTGCAGTGCAGACAACGAATATCAAGAATTTATAATCGAAGGTAACGAGTTCAAACATTATCAAGACTTGTGGTTGCGTCGAGTAGAACAATATTACAAACTGATATAAGTATCAGAGTGGAACATAGAAATTTAGAACATTGGTTTATAGACAAGCAAGGCAAGTTGTTGGCCTGGCGCGATTGGCGTCAAAGTTTAACAGGATTGGACCTTGACTCTGTTTATCAAGAAGTGGCTGTTTGGTGGAAATTTGTTCCAATGGTTAATAAAACAGTTGACCCATGGCGACAAGAAACTTGGCCTGATCCATGGGAATTGGTTGGCACCGGATCATTTTGCCCCAATGCACAAGGTCTCGGAATGTTTTATAGTCTTGTACTACTGGGCATCAACTGTGAACTGATGCTGTCTATGATAAATGATATACCCAGACTATTGGTAATACTGCCCAACAAAACTTTGTTAAATTATTATGACGGTGAAGTGATTGACATAGGTCAAACAAACATGCAAATTTTACAAACATGGACGCCTAGCGACCTCGCTAGCCTGGTTAAAGTATAAAGATATTGCGCTATGGATCTTTGTTAAGTATGAACTTGCGTACTGTATTAGGAGACCTAAATGAAAATTGAGTTAAAAGGAAATATGAGTAAATCAGAAATCAATGTAGTAAAAAGAGACGGACATAAAGAGCCGTTAGATATTAACAAAATCCATTTAATGGTTGAAGAAGCATGTGAGGGTTTGGCTGGTGTAAGTGTTAGCCAAATAGAAATGAATGCAGATTTACAATTCAATGATGGCATCACAACAGCAGATATCCAAGAAATCCTAGTACGCAGTGCCAGCGATTTAATTAGTCTAGACAAGCCAAAATATCAGTATGCCGCCGCCCGTTTATTGCTATACGGTTTACGCAAGGACGTATTTGGAAAATTTGATTATATTCCATTGTATGACCTAGTTAATAAGAACGTTGAACGTGGTGTATATGATGCTGAATTGTTGACTCAATATACTGAAGCAGAATGGCGCCAACTTGATGTTTACATCAATCACCAACGTGACTTAGACTTTACATACGCAGGTATGCGCCAAGTGGTAGACAAATATCTTGTTCAAGATCGCAGCAATGGACACATCTACGAAACTCCACAGTATATGTACATGATGATTGCCGCAACGCTGTTTGCTACATATCCTGCTGATAAGCGCCTGAGTTTTATTCGTCGTTACTACGATGCTATCTCTACATTTAAGATCAACATTCCTACTCCTGTGATGAGTGGTGTACGTACACCTATTCGTCAATTTGCCAGTTGCGTATTAGTTGATGTTGATGACACATTGCCTTCAATCTTTAACAGTTCTACCGCCGTTGGTTATTACATTGCTCAACGTGCTGGCATTGGTTTGAACGTTGGCCGCATCCGTGCTATCAATTCTAAGATTCGCGGAGGTGAAGTTGCTCATACCGGTGTTATTCCTTTCTTAAAAGTATTTGAATCAGTGGTGCGTAGCTGTACGCAAAATGGTGTACGTGGCGGAAGTGCCACAGTACATTTTCCAATTTGGCACAAAGAAATTGAAGATGTTGTTGTTTTAAAAAATAACAAAGGCACAGAAGATAATCGTGTGCGTAAACTTGATTACTCAATTCAATTGAGCAAGATCTTTTACGAACGCTTGTTGGCCAATGGTGATATTACCTTGTTCTCTCCGCACGAAGTTCCAGGCTTGTACGAAGCATTTGGTAACAACGAAGTGTTTGATGCATTGTATGTCAAGTACGAAAATGATTCTAAGATTAGCAAGAAAACAGTCAAGGCCATGGAACTGTTTGGGGAGATTCTAAAAGAACGTGCAGAAACTGGTCGTATCTATATCATGAACATTGACCATTGCAACAGCCACAGCAGTTTTACAGACATGGTGCGTATGAGCAACTTGTGCCAAGAAATTACATTGCCAACTGATCCTATTCAGTCGCTGGATGACAAGGAAGGCGAAATTGCTCTTTGTATTCTAAGTGCCATCAATGTAGGCAATGTTCGAGAATTAGATGACTTGAAGAATTTGACTGAACTGGCTGTTCGTGCGTTGGATCAGATTATTGACTATCAGCGTTATCCAGTTATTGCCGCAGAGATCAGTACAAAGTCTCGTCGTAGTCTTGGCATTGGTTATATTGGCCTTGCACATTACTTGGCCAAGAAGGGTCTAAAGTATTCTGACTTAGAAGCAGCACAATCAGTTAATCGCTTAACAGAAGCGTTTCAATACTACTTGATCAAGGCCAGCGTTGAACTGGCAAAAGAAAAAGGTCGTTGTGAATACTTCGATCGTACCAAATACAGCCAAGGCATTCTGCCTATTGACACATACAAGCGTGATGTTGATGAGTTTCTGGGCACAGACTTGCATTACGATTGGGAATTGTTACGCCGCGAAATCGCTGAACACGGCATGCGTCACAGCACACTCAGCGCACAAATGCCCAGCGAATCCAGTTCTGTTGCATCTAACGAAACCAACGGCATTGAGCCACCACGTGCAGCAATGAGTACTAAGAAGAGCAAAAAAGGACCACTCAAGCAAATTGTCCCACAATACGGCAGTTTGAAAAACAACTATTCATACCTGTATGAAGAAGGCGTCCAAGATGGTTACGTTAAAATTGTTGCGGCAATGCAAAAATACTTTGACCAAGCTATTTCGGGCAATTGGAGTTACAATCCCAAGCATTATCCCAACAATGAAGTGCCAATGAGTGTTATGTTCCGTGACTTATTGACCACTTACAAGTTGGGTTGGAAGACTTCGTATTACCAAAACACATATGATATGAAAGGTGAGGACGAGGATACACTTGACACCACCACCGCACCTATGTTACAATTAGAACAAGTCAATGATGACGATTCTGAGGCTTGTGAAGCCTGCACAATCTAAGAAAATAATATGTCAACAGTTTTTAACAAGGATAAAGTAGACTTCACCAAACAGCCTATGTTTTTTGGTGAAGCACTCAATGCCCAACGATTTGACACATTCAAGTATCCTGTGTTTGATAAGCTAACACAAACACAACTTGGCTACTTCTGGCGACCTGAAGAAGTGTCACTGCAAAAAGATCGCGGTGACTATATGGACTTCCGTGACGAGCAGAAGTTTATCTTTACTTCAAATCTCAAGTATCAAATTTTATTAGATTCAGTTCAAGGTCGTGCGCCAGCAATTGCATTTATGCCTTATTGCACACTGCCCGAGCTTGAAGGATGCATGAATACCTGGCAGTTTTTTGAAAACATCCATAGCCGTAGTTATACGCACATCATTAAAAATATCTATAGTAATCCAAGTGAAGTGTTTGACACCCTATTAGAAGATGAAAAAATTATTGCTCGTGCTAAAAGTGTGACAAAAAGCTACGACGAGTTTATTGAAATCTCTGGAGCATACACACATGGCGGCAAGGGTACCTTGCGTGAAGTTAAAACAAAACTATTTTTAGCAATGGTCAATGTCAATGCGCTTGAAGCACTTCGCTTTTATGTCAGCTTTGCTTGCAGTTTTGCCTTTGGTGAATTAAAGAAGATGGAAGGCAGTGCTAAGATTATTAGTTTGATTGCACGTGATGAAAGTCAACATTTAAGTATCACAAGCCATATTATTAAAAATTGGCTCAAAGGTGATGATCCTGAGATGCAAGAAATTGCCAATGCCAACTTGCATTTGATTGGCGAAATCTATGATCAAGTTGTTGCAGAAGAAAAAGACTGGGCAGACTATTTGTTTAGCCGTGGCGCCATTGTTGGCCTTAACGCAAAACTATTACATCAGTATGTTGAGTATATTGCCAACAAACGACTAAAAGGTCTTGGTGTTGAAACACGTTATGATCGCAGTGCCAATGACAATCCTTTGCCTTGGACAGATCATTGGACCAGCAGCAAGGGCCTGCAAGTAGCGCCACAGGAAACAGAAATTGAAAGTTATGTTATTGGTGGTATTAAACAAGACGTAAGCAAAGATACCTTTGCTGGATTTAAACTTTAAGGAAAAAAATGTTAATTGATGTCAAACGTGATGGTGATGTAGTGACTCTAAAAATGAGTTCAGGCGAAGAACTTATTGGTACTTACAAAGATGACGATAGCTTAACGTACACCATTGATCGCCCAGTAACACTAAGTGTTGGTCCCAAAGGTGGCCCAGCACTTACTCCGTACCTGATGACAGTTAATCCTGCCAACACACGCAATCTAAAGATCAACCGAGCACTGGTAGTGTGCGTGGCTAATACTGACAAAGAACTTGCTGATCAATACAGCAGTGCTATGAGTGGTATCCAAGTTGCGCCAGCTGGATTGAAGTTCTAATGCCAGCGGTACATCGCCAGGGTGATGCCAACGATGATGGCGGCATAATTGAAGATGTGCCACAAGGTACTGTCTACGTCAATGGGCAATTGGCCAGCGTTGATGGCAGTACAGTATCTGATCATAGAACAGGCGAGATCAATGACACAACCACTGCAAACGGTAGCCCTACTGTTTTTATTGGTGGAATTCCTGTAAATAGGGAAGGTGACGCTGATACTTGCGGCGATAGTCGGGCAGACGGTAGCCCTGATGTACACGTAGGTTAAAATGAAATCTCCCATAAATACCTGGGAGATTTCAACATGTGTGATGCAAAAGCGCCTGGCTCAGGTGCAAGATTAACAACAGAAAGCGGGGTAATATATTACCCTAATACACCCGAAGGCGATGCTGCCATGCGTTCTGACATGGCCAAAACAATGGGTGCTGGAGCCGGCGAAGGCGGACAACCACCTGGCCCTCCAGATACCAATGAGCCTACAGACTGTGCTGAATATGATGACAGCATGTGGGACAAAGGTTGTAGTAAATCATTCAGATATTCACACATGAATCGTAAACCAGTTGGCGGCAGCGTCACAACAAAAACTGCAGCATGTAATTGGAAAGCTCTTTGCGAAAACATATTAGACAAAGTCAAAGCTGAGTTTCCAGGTATGAGTATCAGTTCAGGATTCCGCCCAACTTCGTTTGACGGGTCAACCACAAGTGACCATACCAAAGGCAAAGCGGCAGACATTCAACTGTTGCAAGGTGATGCAGTTGAAGGAGCAAAGAAAATGTTCAAGTGGATTGGCGCATCTGGTTTGCCATTCAGTCAATTGATCTTTGAAGGACGTTGGGTACACGTGGCCTACAACGGAGCAAGTCCTGCAAGTGTAGCAGTACTGGTAGCCCGCAATGGTTCAGCGCCTTATCAAAATGGCGGCGGTCGCGGCGGTTCAGCATTGCCACCAGACCTACGCTGGGCATAAGTAACACACTATGGCAAATATCCCAGTTATTCCCGGAGTCAGCGTTGCAACCAAAGGCATTCTTAACAAGCCCGTTAAAGATATCATTTGTGCTATCTTGTTTGGTGGTATCAACAACATGCTCAAAGGTCCGCTATTATGCGTAAACTTTGACCTTAGCAAGATGGCTGAAGAAGCAGGGCTTGCTGGTCTAGGTGACCTCAAGGATGAACTAAAGGATGTGCGTGACCAATTAAAAGCAGCCGAAGCACTGGCAGGTATTCCAGAAACATTGGGCCGTATAAATGCTGCAATTGCAGAAGTACAAAGTTTATTGGCGTTAGATGGCCTATGTAAAATTCCATTGAGGGCACCGTTGATTCCTGATGTCATTGGCCAAGTCATTGACGCTGAGTATAGGGAATTGAATGCAATTTTAAACGATTTAGGTCGTTTGGCCAAACCCAGTATTTGTTTATCTGGCAATGGTGGCATCGGAGCCGGCGGAGGTTACAACCCTGACAGTATCTTAGGAAGTCTAAGCAAGCACGTTGGTAACATGGGAAATATTCCAGGAAAGCAATTGGATGCATTAAAGAAAAGATTGCAAGGTGTAAACAAAGCTCTTAATAAATCAATCAACAGACAACTGTTTCCAGACTTCCGCCATAAGCATGATCTAACAACCGGTAAGCCATATACGCCTGGCGGTGGTCCTACAGTTGCATCCGCACCACCATTGGCCAATCAATGGAATCCACCTTACCCACCACCTGATGTACCCAACTTAAAAAGTGCAACAGCCACAGCACAAACTTTGGTAGCTGGCATAAAACAAACTGGTAGCTATCCAGTAAAAGTAGACGGTATTGAAAATGCCAACATATGGATGCCAATACTAGGTCCAGAAGTATACAGTTTAGCAGTAACAGCATTGACTCCACAAGATCCCTTCTTTGCACAAGAAGAACCCATTTACGACTATTGCGGCAAGTTGGTCGGATATACTTCTACAGTTATATCAGGTGATAAAAATGATCAAGGTGGTAACCCAACCGAAAATGCAATATTAGATCCAATGCCAACAGCTTTTGAGTTTTTATGGATCCGCGATAGAAATTGTTGGGCAGTGACTGGTAAAGAAAGTGAACAAACAATCAATGGTCGTAAAGGCATTTACTTAAATGAAAGTCCACCAATAGAATTACGCCGAGGATACAATCATACATTTAGTATTCCTTCTATTGACATCAGTGGTATAGGTGTTGCTGAAGAATTCTTTATTTGTTATGTTGATGAGAATCTAAAACCTCGTAAGTTACTAAACGGTCAATTAGAGTTGTTTAATCTTGGCCTTGCACGTTTAGAAACCGGTGAACTATTAGAAGATGCCAATGGCGCGATGGATAACAATTACGCACTAGAGCGCAAGGGAACATACCCAACTGGCACCACACTTTACTTTGCTGCAGAACAACGAGTATACTCGGGTAATACAGCACCAGAGTTTCCAAGTGAAGATACCTGGTGGTACAATCTTACCACCTGCGATACAAAGCGTTGGATACAAAATGTAGTTGATGGAGTAATAGATGGAACTGGCTCTTGGGTTGATGTATCTGACGCAGACCGTGCCGCCAAGTGGTTTGGGTCATCTAATACATTTGGTGCACCAAATGCCAACTACCTTGCTTACAGTAACAACGCCGGCACAATTTTTGGGCTATTTAAATTTATTTAATATGAAAATTAAAGAGATTACATCTGTCCCAACGGTTTCTAAAAGCAAACGCCAGCACTTGGATGTTATGCCCAACAATGGTAAACCTATTCCCCCAGGACAAGAATCAGAATACTTGGGTAAGTTTGTTGCCAAAATGTCCAGCAGCTATGAACTATGGAACTGGGCATCCAGGGGTTCAAATACATATTATGTATTCAATACAGACACACGTTCCTGTCAACTTGCTACCACTGGCCGTCCATATGTATCAAATCCAAACAGTCTTGTGATTCAAGGAACATACTCAGGACCTGAGAATCAATACCGTGCCGCAGACTTATATGCTTTCTTAATACTAGATCAAGGTTTAACTTTAGTAAGCGATAACAAACAAAGCACAGGCGGCTATCGTGTATGGCAAGAGCTGGAAAAGCGTTATAAGAATATCAACATACACGGGTTTGATACAAAAACCAATCAAGGTGTAAATGTAACAACACAAGACGAACCTGACACTCATGTTGCCAGAGCTGACGTTAAAAAAGCAGGTCCGCAAATGAAAAAAGAATTAGGTTCTATCAGCAGAGACCTGCGCTTTGTAGCAAGTGAAAAATAAACACTTGACAACACAATCAAATAAATATATACTGTAAGTTATTGCTGTATGAAGCAAAGAAAAAAGTGTTCTGGACGAGGGTTCGATTCCCTCCATCTCCACCAAAAGGATTTTCATGGAACAATGGGACAACTATTTTCCTCCATTAAATTTATGGAACTATAGTTTAAGTTGGCAGTGGTTTGAAGATGAAAATCTTTCTGATGGGGATGACCAGGTTTCGACAGGGCAACAAGTAACAGAGTGGACAGCACGGTAATGTGAAAACCGTAGGGTTGGGGGAACTCGGCCGAAGAAGCAAAAAAGTAAACGCAAACGACTCACAGTTCGCATTAGTGGCCTAAACTCCGCTTAGGGTAAGACATACCTCGTAACAGAAATTCAGAACCCGCTTCGGCGGGTTTCTTTTTGGTATAATATTGGTAAGCAGTGCTAAATCGGACAGCATAACTATTTCAGCAACAAGTTTTTGTTGTCTTTAAAAAGGAAATTTATATGAAGAAAATCTTAGCAATTTTAGCCCTAGCAACTAGTGGCGCAGCATTTGCTGGTTCAGTAACTATCGAAGGTCAAAGTATCAACGGCCAAGGCAGTGCAGACCAACAAAACTTTAATATGACAGCTCGTGGTTCAATTAACCAGAACTTTACAGCTCATACTCAAGTTTCAACTACGCAAACTGATGGTACTAACGCAGTATCAACACGTTTAGAAGTTGGTGTTACAGGTCAAGTTGGATTGTTTGGGCCAGTTAGTGGTTATACCACTGTTGCCGTTGGCGAGAAATACAGCACAGCTGGTACAGGTAATTTTGCCTACTACTCAGTTGAACCAGGCTTGACAGCTCCTATTGGCAATACCGGTTTGACAGCTAAAGTTGGTTACCGCTTCCGTACAGCATTGGAAGATGTTAACGTAAACAAAGATACAACACAGACTATCCGCGCTGGTGTATCATATGCTGTTACCAAGCAAGACTCAGTTGGTGTACGTTACGACCAAGTTCGTGGTGATGTTAAACAGAATATTGTTGCAGTAAATTACACACGTAGTTTCTAATTTAGAGTAAATTAGTCTACCAAAGCCACCGTAATTGGTGGCTTTGTCATGACAAGTGTGTTATAATTACTATGTAAGACAACAGTTTTACAACACACTCAAACACAGGAGAACTAAAATGAGTATACCAGCTACAAACGGCTACACAATTCGTCTTGAACTACTCAAGATGTCAAAAGAAATGCTAGAGCAAGATTGGCATGCGCATCGCGACATGCTTCGGGCACAATGGGAACAAGAAGTCAATCTTGTTCAAATTCGAGCCCACTCAGTGGATCAACCAGTTGAAGCAGTTCCAGCACAACCAGCCTTCCGACCTTTCCCTACCGAGGAAGAGATCATCAAGAAGGCCAAGGTCCTAAACGAATTTATCAATACCAAATAAGATAAAGTAGTTTAACCAAAAGAAGTCTATATGGCGAAGAACCATATAGACTTTCTGCTTTAAACTTGCTATAATCAATATACCACCAAAGCATAAGCAAGGTGTATTTTATATAAAAGGAAACTTAAAATGTTGAAGAAATTTGATGAAACCACTAAACAGTACAAACTGTTCCAAGCACTTGTATTGAACGGTGAAACATTGACAGAAGCTGCCATTGCCAAGCGTTTTGGTATTGCCAACCCAACAGCTACAATCAGCCAGATTCGTCAGCGTGGTTATGCAGTTTACGCCAAGCAACGTGTTGCTGGTAACGGTGTTCGTGTTACTGAATACCAACACGGCCAAGCAAGCCGCAAGATGGTTGCTTTAGCATACAAAGCACAGAGCATGGGCATTGCAATCTAATTTAGATTGATTACAAGAGAAAGGCTCTATGAGCCTTTTTCCTTGACCTTAATTGACAAAGGTGTTATAATACTTTTATGAATACAGAAGATCAATACGAAGCATTTGCTCAACGCATGGAAGAAAAGTTTCCAAAGATGTTTGCAAATCCCTATGGCGGATTTGCAGTGGGTCAAGGTTGGTGGCCAATCATTGAAAGTCTATGTGCTAACATTCAACATCATATTGACTGGCGAAACAAGCAACGCAACCGCGAACTTGAACTGCATGCAGCATATACAAGTGGTTATGAAGCACTGGTAAAGTTTTATCAAGGCAAAGCTGCAGAGCCAAGCGACTGGGATGAAAGTAAAGCACAAGAAACACTTGAAAATGGTGTTGAAGTATCCAAAGAAGTCCAACAAGTTGTTGTAGCACAGATCAAAGAAAAATTTGGCGGTTTGCGTTTTTACTACGACGGCGGCGATGACGAGATCAGCGGCATGGTACGTATGGCAGAATCATGGGCTGATGTTGCCTGCGAAGAATGTGGTGCCATTGGTCGACGTCGAGATGGCGGTTGGATTCGTACCTTGTGTGACACACACGAAGCAGAATATCAGGCACGTAAACTCAACAGCAATGACTAAACTGTATGTATTGGTTGGTGTACCGGGTTCGGGCAAAAGTACTTGGATTAAAAATCAGCCCTGGGCTTTGGGGTTGACTGTGGTCAGTACAGATGTGTTTGTAGAAGATTATGCCAGATCACAAGGCAAGACTTATACAGAAGTGTTTAAGGATTACATGCCCACAGCAATTGATCTAATGACCCAACAAGTTGTTCGAGCACGTGAGCTTGGTCACACTATAATTTGGGATCAGACCAGTACTACTGTAGCAACTCGTGCCAGAAAGATTCGCATGTTGCCCAACTACTACAAAATTGCTGTGGTGTTTGAAACACCTTCTGCAGAACTTCATGCCAAGATGCTGGCCCGGCCAGGTAAAGAAATACCAAAGGAAATTGTGCAAGACATGATTGACAAATTTGAAATGCCAACCACAGCAGAAGGATTTGATCAAGTTTTATTGGTAAAGGCAAAGTTATGAAAAAAATCTATTACGAAAAAGTAGGTCGCAGGTATGTGCCTGTTGCAGAGTACGACAGCACTTACCTGGATAGCTTTCCCAAGGGCAATCATCTTGTGATGTGTTATCCTGGCGGTAGCTCGCGCAGGTTTAACATTGAACCATCACTGGCGCCAATGATTGCCGCAGGTCGATATGCTGAAGATGCAATGAGTTCTGCAATGGTTCGAGCCAGTGAAATGAGACCACATAACAAGCCCATTACCGAAAAACAAAGGGCGGCCTGGCGGGCCATGGCCGAGTCGTTTGGTGATGATCGTTACTACGTTGAAATTCCCAGTGCTAGGGAAGTTACTGAAGCAGGCATTAAGGCCATGGAAGCAGAAGCAGCCAAGCTGTTGGAGAATCCAATGGTCAAAGCAGCATATGATGAGTTTATGGCCACTTGTAAATTAGTACTGGAACAAGATAAGTAATGGATGCACACTGATTTCTTTGTTCCGTTACAATTGACACTACCAACCAAGTTAAAAGACTTTTTAAAAGAATTTTATCTAGACGAACTAAAATTAAAACAGTCTCAACGTAAACAATTGGGGCTGTTTCCTTTACCAAGCTCAATTGAAGCAATAGAATTAAAAGAAGCTGTTGACGTCTTCTTAGAACCAATTGGCCTACGCTCAGGGGCATTTGGAGCATTTGCATTAAACAAATCAACAAGAGATAACAATATTCATGTTGATGCAATGCGACTAAACACACGACTAAGTTTTTATGAACTTGCAGAAACGCCGGGACAAATTAATTGGTACGCAGATGATGGTACTGGCTACGAAGATTGGCGCCCAAGTTATTTAGGTGGTGAACCAATTTTAGATTACCGATATACTTGGATAGATGAGTTGCAAGCAGGAACGCGAACCTGGGATCAATGTCCTGCTCCAATTTATTCTGTAAACACAGATGTTCCCAGTGCATTAATAATGACTGCATTACCACACCATGTTGTGCAAGGGCCTGGCTTTCGTATTACTGTTAGTTGTCAGGTCCTTGATATCAATACTGGTTCAGTTGAAAATACTTGGCAGAATGTTAAGAAGTATTTTAACTCCACTGAATAGCTTGCCAATGCATTCTGACAGTTTGGTAGTTAGTTCCAAAGTAATCTGAACCGGGCATG
>Ga0114959_10000943_pt1 | contig 26800 bp, 19 predicted proteins | sample C_130625_EF_Meta_FD_87317 | JGI IMG/M metagenome (GOLD analysis project Ga0114959, IMG submission 87317) | Freshwater microbial communities from Lake Croche, Canada to study carbon cycling - C_130625_EF_MetaG | ecosystem: Environmental > Aquatic > Freshwater > Lake | place: Lake Croche, Canada... | reverse complement strand
TAACTGTGCGAGCATTGGCTAGATCAGTACGCATAGCATGTAAGCCATCTGTATAGCTGTTTACTGCATTTCGAGCAAATGGTGCTCCTGCACTATTGCGTAACGGTGCTGTAGGATGGTGCCTAGTTCCGTCGTAGCTTGGCGGCGGCACGCCGTTAAATCCTGCCGCAGGTATTAACGGTAATGGTAAGTTAACCGATACTTGCTCAGGAAATGTTCCAAAACTATAACCTGATGGTTGAGTCCAGATGTTTAATGCCATTAATCACGCCCCATCAAGTTTATTGTCTGTACCATGTGGTGTTGCTTGCTCTATAGATATATGTGAATGTTGTTGGTGCTGTAACTGCTCCAGCAAATGTTCCTACCAAAGTTGCACCACCTGTTCCTGCCAGTGTGGCATTGTTGACTGCTACGGTAAATCTTAGTCTTTGCCCATCCACAACTCCAGTATTAGGAAATGTTGGTGTAATAGTCAAAGCAGTTGCAGTAACAAGTAAAATATTTTCTGTTACTGTATTACTTAATGAATAAGTGGCTGTTGTTGCAACAGTGATATAATTGGGAGGAGTAATTTCTAAACCCACTCTCTTTATATTAGTTACGGCAGTGGCGCCAGCAATAGTAGTTGTACCAGTACTAACACCAATATTGACAGCCAATGCTGTAGCACCCAAATTGATCGTACCAGTAACACCACCGTATATGTTGGCAGTACCGGTGGTAACATTAGAAGTAATTGTACTGGTACCGCTTGTACCATTACCTATAATACTCAATGTGCTGTTACCAGAATTATTACCAATACTCACAGTACTAGCAGTACCACCAATGTTGACTGATCCAGTAACTCCTACAAACACGTTGGCTGTGCCACCTACCACATTGGAACTTAGACTAGCTGTACCAGTAGTGGTATTTCCGCTTATACTTAAAGTATTATCTTTAGTAGTTGAACCAACATACAGTGTGGTTGCACTGGCCGCATTGGCCGCAACGTTGATGGTTGTTGATGCACCAAACGCATTGATAGTGGTTGCTGTGGTGTTGTATAAATTAAAACTTGTACTTGCAGTGTTTACACTTATGTTAAATGTAGGACTGCTAGCAGTTAAAGTATTACTAACAGTCGTGGTCCCAGTATTTGCACCAATAGTTATGGCTGTGCCTTGACTGAACAAATTGGCAGTTGTTGGACTGGGAAAGAAACTGGTTGAAGCACTACTGGTATCGATATTGGTAATACCAGTAATACTACCGTTGATTGTGGGGCTGGTCAAAATAGGACTGTTAGAAAATACAATAGATCCAGTGCCAGTGGTACCAGTTGATGTAGTACCGCCTAAAGTTATATTTCCACTAAATGTGGGATTGCTGAGTGTGGGACTGGTACCAAATACTAGAGCACCAGTACCAGTAGGGTCGCTCATGATGGTTCTTAATTGCGAACTGGTTGTTGTTCCAAACTGTCCTAATCCAGAACCTGCAACAGCCAGCGTACCACCAGTAGGCAGTGTGAGATTGCTATTGCCAGACAAATTCAATGTGAGGTTGTATCCGCCGCTGGTGACCAAATTACCAGTCAGTGTTAATTTATGATTGTTGCTGTCTTCTAGACCAACAACAGTGCTGTAGTTACCAAAATTAACGTGATTGTTGGTTGACAAGAAACCAGTACCAAAATCTACATTATATCCTCTTGATACTGTGTCGTATCCAGTAGGGTAACTGAATGATCCTAGATCCACAGTGAATGTGTTATTACGCATCAACAATGCTAAAAGATTATCGCTTATTCGTTGGTCGTAGCCATGAACTGTGGTTCGTGTATCACCACCTGAAATATAAAAATTATTGAGATTTAAATTACCACCTAGAATGGGACTGGTGTCTTTGCTGACCTTTGTTGCCGATTCTAAATTTACTGTGTTGGTTGTGCTGGTGATAGTAACACTGGCTCCGGTACTAGTGAGGCTTTTGAAACGTAAATTTGTTAGATTCTTATCAGCCCATATACCAACTCCTGTACCTAGGTTGGCAGCACTTGAAATACCAGAGGTCAGTGTCAGGGCCGCAAAATTGCTGTTTACTTTGGTAAACGCAGTACGTAGGTCATCCCCGGTGCCATCGTTTGCATAAGTTCCTAAATTGATTGTTTGTAATGACATGTTTGCGCTCTCTTTTAGTATTTACCGTATCTTAATAAGTGCTACCCAACGCTACACGACGCCATGTATTTGTTGCTATACAAACATAAAGGTAAGTAGAATCGTAACTAATTTGCCCAGCAGTACCGACGGCAGTTGATGTTTTGGTACCGTTGGGCACTGTTCCCGATGCTGTATACAACTCTGTAAAATTTGAGTTAGCTTTTACAAAAGCCGATCGTAGTGTGTCGCCAGTTTTGTCGTTGGCAATAGTACCTACATTTATAGTTAGTTGTGACATTAATTTCTCCCCACAGCAACTTCAATTATGCCAGCTTCGCCATAATCTTTGTCTTGTAATGCTTTGCCAATTATGGCGCCCAATGTTGGTGCTAATGCCTTGACAGCATAGCCTGGTGTGGCCGCAGTAGTCAGCATGTCGCCTTTCTTAACACGGCCCACTACCTTGCATGGCACACGCCCTGCCAATGCCACAAGATTCTTCAATCCAGGACAATCGCTGTACATGATGTAGGCCGCTTTGTCTTGAGCGCCAACAACTCCAGCAACTCTAGTGTCGTTGATTTGTGTAGTTGTGGTAATTTCTTTATCACCACCAAACACAACAACTGTGCCAACTTCGTATTCAGCATCGCCTTCATAGTACTCGGCCAAGTCAGCTGAGTATGTGGCAATCATGGTTGAACCACTTACAAGACTAAATTGTCCTCTAAAGGTCGCAGTACCAGTGGTATTGGCCGCATGTGTTGTGTCGCCGGCCACAATTGAATTAACAAATGTAGTACCGCCACTCATGTCCACATAAGAGTTTAGTGTGGTTGTGCCAGTGGTACTGGTTACTCCAGCAACTGTCATGAAATTGTAACTTGAACCAGTGCCACCTGTGGCAGCTCCACTACCACCACTACCAAACGGAGCATAGAATTTCATATCAGTTGTGCTGGTAGATGTTATAGCAGTATTGCCGTTTATCAACAACGAAGTGATATCTATCACACCAGTTCCGTTACTGATTGGTATAGTGTTATTACCGTGTGTACTACTCAGTGTTTTGATACCGTAGACGTTACCATTACCAACAACAGTCTGTCCGTTGATTGTGGCATCGGCATTGCTAAGTGCCACCATAACACCTGTGTTAGTAAAGAACTCGTTGGTTACAGCGTTACCATTTTTTGCCACAGTGCTGAATGTCACTGCAACTGGGCTTATTGCCGCGCCGTTACTGCCTATACCAGTGGCGTTTGCTAAAACATTTCCAGCCGCAATCTTTGCTATCTTGGTAAGAGGTATGCCTGTAGCAGTCACAGTATTTGATAATACCAATGTTCCAGCATCTACCAAACTTACCCAACCGTTAGACTGTGTAAAGATGTTAGCATCAAAACTGCTCAAACCATTGGCTGCTTGTATCTGTGCTGAATTGCCTGTCGGAGCACCGACTGTAACAGTTGTATTACTAACCGTAGTAACTGTTCCTTCTATAGTAGTTGTATATGTTGCACCTGGAACATTCAACAACAACTTGCTTTGTTGTATGTTAGCAGTGGTACCCACCATGCTGTCCAATATCACATTGCTACCTAAACTGGATGTCACTGTACTACCTAGTCCGCCGTTGTAAGTAAGGTTAACAGTATTGCCTATTATGTAACCATAGTTACTAAAATTATTGTTGCTCAATGATCCTGAACTATTAACATTGGCCATAGTCACACTGCCCACAGTAGCCGCAGTAACAGTGAAAATTCCAGAGTATGTGACTGGATTAGTTCCAGTGATTGTAACGGTGCTACCCACTGGGAACGGTATAGTATTTTGACTGGCAAATGTCAATGTAGCAACATTTGCGGTAGTACTGCCGCCGGTGATAGCAATACTGTTGTATCCTTGTGGAACAGTGATATTTCTCCATCTACTGCTAGTCCAGTTGAGTGTGCCGCTGGCCGAAGTCAAACTAAGGATAGGTCCGTCAAGCAAAGTACTAACAGTTATTTGATTTGTGTAAACACTGGTAATATAATATGTACCAGGATTTAATTGTCCAAAACCTGTACCTGTAAATGTAATTGTATCGCCAATTTGTAGTGTTGCAACTGTGCTGTTAGCACTTGCAGTAAGTGTTATTATGTTGGTGGTTGTGGTACTTGTTGCAGTACCAGTGGTTGTGTCATAGATTAATATGTTTCCTGCTGACAATGTGGTTGTAACAAACGACATAGTACCCGAGGCAGTTCCAGGATTGAATGCAGACCCTCCAGCACTTGTACTAACTGTGATGGTATTTGCTCCGTACTGTACACTCAACACATAATAAGTGGTACCAGCGGTGATATTTCCTATAGCAGGATTAGGATTAACAATGCCAAAAACAATAGTGTTTCCTACATAAATGCCGCTCACAGTACTCAATGTGATATAGTTACCTGTGCTGGTTACTACCGATACAGAACCTTGAGTATTAAAATTAACATCTCGATCCTGAGAAAGATAAGCTGTGCCGTCCACATACAGTTTGGTTGCGGAATCGCTACCACTAACAGGAGCACTCAAACCAATCACACGATTGTTGTTCATGTTGAGATTCTGTGCCATAGGTGTTACACCATTCAATGCCATCACACCCGGACCAATTGCATTATTGGGAGTTATTGGCCCACCGCTCTTTGTTATCCCAAGTCTATTGTCAATGTAACTTATGATTGCACTTTGTACTGGAACAATGGTTGGCAAGTTATCACTCATGGTAGAGTCGGCACTAAACTGGTTAATAGTTACGCCTGTTTTGAATCCCAAGCCACTCAAGTTGCTCAATGCAATACTTGCACTGAATGTAACTGTACCAGTGCCTTGGTCAACTCTAAAGAATTTACCCACATTGAAAATACCATTTTCATCTGTGGTCACATAGAACACACGACCTGTAGTTTCTTCGTACACTTGATTGGATTGTATAGCCGCAATCGCTGGCGGCCCATAAATTGTGTTTGGATAATTACTGGTGTTGTATCCACCGGTACCTATCAACAAGAAGTCATGGCCAGTTGCACGGCATGTACTGATATTGGTAATAATCTGTGCGCCGTTGTTACTTGCATAACCAATTCTGAAACTGTATGTGGTTGCTGAACTTAATGGTTTGCTCAATCCCAGGGCATTGCTAGTACTTGTTGTGGCTTCAATTGTGATGTAACTGGTTGTACTGGCGCCCCATGTTCCAGGATTACTTGGATAAGTCAATGTAATGGTTGAGCTTGATCCAGTAGCAGTTGTACATACAAACGTGCCATTGTACAATCCGTTGGTATTGTTATAAACACGATAGTATGCACCGCTTGTTACGCTAGTAGCTCCACCACTTAGTGAAAATGTTACAGGATATGTTCCATTACCATTAACACTGCCTACACTAGGAGTACCGCTTACTGTTAACTGTGTACCAAATGTAAATGCTGTTGCCACATAAGTCATGTACGGTGTTGTACCGTTAAGCGTACCAATAGCACTACTTACAGGAACAAAAGCTGGCCCCCATGGGGTTTGACTCACAGTGATATTACTACCACCTACGGTTAAGATATAGTATGCAACGCCAGAAACTAAATTACCCAATGCTATACCATTTAACCCAGTAGTAAAGATAATTTGATTACCCGGAGTTAGTGTTCCGCCGATGCTACTGATAGTTATTACATTACCTGAGTTTACCAGTGTAGCAACAGTTCCTGTTGCCGCACCAATCTGACTTGGATATTGCACTGTTATTTGTGTGCTTGGTGTTTGTGTAAGTACTGTTCCCGAATATGTTGCTGTGGCTGATAAAACCACATTAAATGTAGCAGTACCGTAACTTGCTGACAAAGTTACTGGAGGACTGTTTGTATAACCTGAACCGCCGTTGGTTACTGTTACCGCAGTGATGTATCCGTTTGCCACAGTTGCCGTGGCCTGTGCCGCAACAGTTGGACTACCGCCATTAAATGTCAATGATGGGGCAGTTGTGTATTCTCCACCACCACCGCTAACAATAGAAATACTAGCAACTGATGTCAGGAAGTTAGCAGTGATTGCCGCACTTGCTGGCAGCCAGCAAGCAGGACTTACCACAAAGGTTACACCGTCGGCTGACACACTTTGTACCATACAATTTGTAGGTATAATTGCGCCAGAGGCAGTGCTAGCCAAATACATGCCTATTTGCAAATTGGTAGTACTTGCAACAGTTATGGTTGATTGATTGGTGTTGCCTACAATTTGATATGTGCCATTAAATGCAGTTGCACTTGAACCCGATATTGTAAGATAACTATCTACCGGTGGTATCACTGGAGTTGGATTGGCAACAGTTTGTGTATTAGGCACATTGTACGTTACGTATTCATATCCAGTTCCATTAACATTATATTGTGCTGCCGCCACACTTAGTGCCGCAGGTGCAACTCCAGTTGCAGAATTATTAACAATGGGGTTTGGATCAGTAGTGATATATGCGGCAGTGGTAACACCTACTGCGCCATTCAAGAAATACACACTTCCACTAGGAGTTCCTGTGGCCGATGCTGTGACTGGAATACTATAGTATCCAGTATTGGCATTGTACGTAGCGGCACCAGTTGTTTTCTGTCCAGTGGTAAATCCACCCGAGTTATAAACAATTAATCCGTTAACCACTGTTCCAGATAGACCTGTAACTCTAATAGTTGTACTACCACCGGTGCCACCGTCAACATACGTTGCTACGGAATAATTGGACGGAGGTGTATAACTTATAATTCTATGCACACGCCCGTTCAAACTGGTAATATAATATCCAAGATTAAGCTGGCTTGCAGTGGCAGTATTGGTCACAGCACCTACAGCAATCTTACTATCGCCAATTCTAGTGCCAAGTGTTTGAGTTGAAAACCAAACTTGTGCTCCAACTTGCGGAGGAATAGCTGTGCTTGGTGTGCCTGATACAATTATAGTACCAGTACCAGATGTCCAACTAGACACAGTTTGTCCAGCGAACCCTATGCCACCAATGGCCATACCACTTACCGGTGTTCCTGTAACAGTGTTTATAACCAATGAGCTAGTGCCAGGAGTCCAAGACACAACTGTACCAAAGGCATAACCAGTAGGGTACGCTGTTGGATCTGCAATGCCAATAGATGCAACATCGGAAGCCACTTGATAATAGTTAAACGAACTGTCCATCTGCACAATGGCAGTGGTTTGATTTATGTTAAACAGTTGGTAACTTAACAACCCAGCGGTATAAGTGCTCGGTGGTCCGTTTAGTGTTACAGCAACAACCCCACCAAATGTGTAACTACCACTAACATTGTCTGTTAAGGTAACAGTTGTGCCTGTTATGGTTACCAACGGTACAGTAGTACTACCTAACACATAACTTGTGCCTACAAACGTATATGTATTTGTTGCTATACTATAAGGTATACCTACTCCTCGCACCAACATGCCTGCCACAATACTTGAAGCACTTGCTACAACAAAGCTACTGGCACCGGACGATCCGCTGACTGATGTTGTTGAAATACCGCCACTAATCACTGTAACAGCATAGGTATTAAATGTGCCGTTTAGGCCTGCACCCGTCACCAACTGACCAACTGATACAGCACTAGCATTGCTGCCTACAGCCATTGATAATTGCACAACCGCACTGCTGGTGCTGGCTGAAGTTACAAAACCCGTTGCCGCAAGTTGTTGATCAACCAATGTCTCACCAGTGGACTCCACTAATCCATAAGAAAGTATTCTATAGATTGATGATAAATTACTTGTGTATTGTAAGCTGGTGCTTGGTCGAGTAGGTTTAACCGTTGCAACGTTTGACAATTTTACACTTTGTAATACACGTATGGTTATTATTTGTCCGTCGTACAGTGGGTATTGTAATCCTCCAGCAGTTGTACTCGAACTTCCGCCACCAGTGCTTATGTTTAATTGCAATACATCTTGATTAGAACCATTATATGTAACTTGTATACCAGAATGCTGTATACTTCCAATGGCATATCTTGCCACACCACCGCCTTGTTGGGTATGATCAATTTCTACTTCTGAATTTGCAAATGGTTTGTAAGACCAGCCATAGACAGAAATCACCAAGGCCGGAGTTGATGCAGTAGGTGTCATTGCTGTTGCAGTACTGCCTTGTTTGTAAACTCTAGCAGTTTGCACCATGTCTGAAACTAAATTGACAGCATTTGGTATAGCAGTAGTATCTGCACCGGTAGCACGTAATCCATAATTACCGTTGGCGTTTGAACCTCCTACGCTACGAATTTGTCCACCGTTCAAACTCCAGTAGGCAGTATGATTGTAGTAGGTAAATGTTGAAACTTGTTCAGTCAATCCATTGTTGGACGCTACAATACCATATCCCAAATCGTTGATCTGTGTAAAATCGTTAGCCAACATACTACGATTACCAGCAGTCTCAAAATAAACCGGTAAGTTGCCGCCTGCTGTCACATATGTTTGTATGGTTGAAATAGCAGTTGATCTGTTATTAGATATATTAGTCCAATCGGTCACAACACTCGATGGAGTCTGTGCAGATATTGTAGGGGCATTTCTAGTATAGCTACCAAAGCTTCCTGAGCTAATATAATCTCGAATCATGTATGCAATCGCTTGGGCATTAGCCACTTCAGCTGATGCATAACTGCCACCATTGGTTTGTTGAATTTGATTGTTACCGGCACTTGGATATCCGCTTGCAGTAGTTGTACCTGCTAATACATAACCTAATACTGTGTACAATCTATTGTAGGAGTCTGCACAAAGTGTTTTTGTACTTCCTAAAACTTGAGTAGCATTACTATAAAATGTTTGTGCTAGGTCGTAGGACATACTGTTGCTATTAGCCGGAGCAGTTCCTCCGTTTGTATACAACAAATCGTATGTTATTGCATCTAAAATATATCCTAAATCTCGTTGACTCTTAGCCGCACTGTAGTCAGCGTAATTAGAAATAGTGTATTGTGTTGCGATCCATGCTGTTATCTCCTGTTGAATAAACGCTTTATTCTGCTGAATTAAATTCTTTGCATTAACCCGTGTGCTACCGCCGGCACTGACCGGAGTGGGATATGTTATTGCTGGAGCACTTGATGCGTTTGAATTAATAATGGTGTTTATGGTATTGAGATTTGGCGCAATAGATGAGGAATTTGTAATCCCCAATGTTCCAATATATGTTCCAACATAATTAACCGCCTGGGTCAACAATGCCAATTGCAAACCACTTGGTTTTTGTAGCAATGCCACCAGTGCGGCTTTGATACTTTGATAGTTACTACCAAACACCATGTCATAACTAACAGCATCCACAATGGTACCAACAGTGGTATTAAGAGCAGTATACGAATTACCAAATGCCACACTTGGACTGAATGGTGTGCTGTTGTCCAATGTGATAGTTGCTTGCGGAATACCAAAGGTATAAGTTCCACCGGCCTGTGCAATCAATGCTGACGTTAATCTAACTGTGGTACTTCCAGGAGTATAACTAGGACTCACATATGTCAATGCTTGTACACCGGTACCTGTTACCAATTGCCCGGCAACAATGCCGGTAGCACTGGTTACTACAAAGCTGGTACTGGTAGCAGTACCACCGCTAGACCATGTGGTTGTGGCCACTACAGAATTTGCTGTCCATGATGTTATATCGTTGACCTGATAGCGAGCACCTTGTACGAAGAAACTGCATGGCACTTGTGGAGGTCTCACATCTAAACCTGTATTTTGAGTTCCTATAACAGTGAGGCTAGTGCCAGCAATACCGCTATTTGAAGCTCCGATAGTTGTTATACTGGCTGAAATTCTTCCGGTGAATCCATCAATTAACTGACCGCCAGCAAATCTTTGTTTATTAATACTACCGCTAAAGCTACCGCACTCTTGTGCATAAGGTGATTTGGTCTTAATCTGACCTTCTGGATCAAGCACCATTCCAAATCCACCATGGCCTTGCATGGATATCAATTTCAAACGTGTTGCATCATTGACCATGAACACGTCGATCAATTTGTTGTTCAGGGGAGTAGAATATGGATTCTGTGGATCTGATAGATAGAACCGTCCTAGATTCAATCCACTGTATAGATGCCAAGATCCGGATGCAATTGGGGTATTGACTTTGTTAGTGGCAAATGGATACACCACAGTACAATACATCACATTACCGCTCACAGTATTGATCACAGCTTTTCCGCATGTACCTGTGTCAGTAGTGGCATCCATAAGCACCAGTCCAATCCAAGATTGCAAAGCATTACCGGTGGCCAATACAACAGATATAGTTCCAATCGCGGCACTTATGGTAATGGCACTGGTAGTTGCATAATCAAGTCCGCCGCGTCCTAAACTTGGAGTATTCACTTGACCAGTTTGCAACCCGTCGGTAAAAGCATCGCGCCAGAAGAATGTTTTCACCCAAGGACTTTGACTAATACGGTCAATAGGTCTAATCAATACTCGTCTGAAATCATCACCTTTAACAGTAGTGTTGGTTGGAAGTTTAATTGGAAAATCTTCGTAGTAAATACCGCTTTCTACATTGATGGTAATTTGTTGATTGGGCACAGTTTCAGCAAAGTCCAATGTACTATTGGGAGCAAAGAATCCGGGTTGTGTCAATTTTAACACAATGGTGTCATATGACAGCGTAGTTCCTTGAGCATACGAAATAATAACGCCCTGAGCTCCAGTAACATTATCAAGTAAAATTTTACCTGGAATAATTTTTACGTCTGTTGGCACACCTTGATCAACAAATCCTTTACCACCGTTGCCAAATTTTATAGTCCATAAACCAGTGCCGTACGACACAACACTATCTGCTATACTAGCATATCCGTTCTGAATAATGCCTAAGATATAATTCGTATAGTTATAGTTTAAAGTAGCAACAGCATTGGTTGCATTTCTAGATCCGGTGTAGTCACCTTGCGTAACTGCTATTTGATAGCGTATTGCTCTAGTCTGATTAAGAACTTGTACAATTAGTGATTGTGCATATTGTATACCGTCCAGCGTTTGTACATATTGTGTTCCGATGGCTATTGTTTGTGCAGATGCATTTTTGTAATAGGCTTTGCCAGCATTGATACTTTGATAGTTACCCCCAGTTACAAGATCAATGGTGCTTGCGTCTACAATATATCCAATGTCTCTATAACAAGTGGATTGCACATAAGTAAATCCTGTGTACTTGGCAGTTAAATTGGCAACAACAGTGTTGGCCATAACTGTGCTGTTGGCTAGTACCACTTGGAATCCACCGTATACCGAGCTGTTGCTATAGAACACTGTAACTGGTAGTACTGCCGCAGTATTGCTGACCAGTTTGGCAATGTTAAGAATGTCTGTGACTCTTAAACCTATATCAGTGGTCGCGGCTGACCCTCCACCAGCACCAGTAGTCTGAGTATTAATATAGCTGTATCCGGACACTCCAGCAATGGTTACATTGGTTGTTGCGGATGTTAAATTTGCAGCCAGTCTATTTTGTATACGATCAGCCACTCTAGTTCTTTCGTCTGCGGTAGTGATCAATCCATAAATCTGATAAGCTGCCGCCACACTGGCCACGTTAACTTTGTTGGCATTTGTGGTATAACTGATGTCATATGCCACGGCTTCTACAATAGATTTAATATAATTTTGAAATAATGCACTGTTGAATCCAGAAGGTACACCATATGTGTACACATAACTGTAATAGCAATCTTCTGCAAGAAACTTAGCATTTGACAACAACAGTGATGCGGCAACAGTATACCCAGACAATGCGTTAGCTATACTGGTTGGTATGGTTGGAACTGGTCTCAAATAGGTAGTATTGTCCACACCATAGGTCAATATCTGTGTTGCTGTGGTTGTTAATGTAGACAATGCATTAGCAAAATCGGTATTGTTAATAACACTAAAATTAGGACTTACCAAATCAACAGTTGTGGTATAGTTTGAGTATGCTGTAGTAGAATTTGATGTTGCAACATTGTTTCTAAATGACAGTTGTTGCCCACCTACTCCTGTGAAGTCAGCATACGATATCGTGGTAGCGGTGCCTGAAATTGTGATAGTGGTTTTATTGTTTGTAACAGTGGGCTCAGCGGTGGCACTCACCGCACTTTGTATCAGCGCAATATTACTAATTATTGCTAGAGATAATGTGTCTCCGGCAGTAATGCCACTATACGATCTATTGATGTATTGAGTTATGGCAGTTTGATAAAGTACAGTGTTGGAACCACTTGATCCTAACTGTGTGTTTGTAATAATATTTTGCGCAAGAGTTTTTAAATAATTTACAGCATTTATTGTGGCTGTTTTTTCTGTACTGGCTTCTTGGAATACATCAGCGTATCCAAATCCCCAGTATTGCAATGCTGAGTACACGCTTTGGCTGTTACCGCCATACATGAGGTCGTAGATTAAACTTTCTACAATGTACCCCATATCTCGCTTGCAGGTAGTTTGACTGTAAGTTAAACCTGGGAAGTTTGTGGTCAGATATCCAATAACTTCTGCTTGCACAAATGCAATGTTGTTCAGTAACAAATCTCTAGCACTTTTCTGTGCTGTGGTAGTCAACGGTGATAGTGTATTAGGATATGTTGGTACTGGTGCAGTTCCACCTTGCAATATATTCAATACCGTGGCAATGTTAGATGCCAGTGCAGGTGTAACAGAATTTAAACTTGAAACACTGTTACCACCGCCAATGGTTGTGGCCAATAGTCTTGAATTGAGTTGGTTAACAGCATATACAATTTCAATCACGCTCAATCCAGTATTATAGCCTTTGAAATTGAGTGCCGCAAAAATACTTAGATGATTGGTGCCTAAGGATATATCGTCTCTAAGTGCATTATATAACTGGTTCATGTAATTTGTAACCAGCGTGGTATTGTAAGAATACGATGTTATCTGAGCAGGTGTGAGATTAACAATAGCATCTTTAAATTGCGGCAATTGATTTGCCACTAATGAAATATTACCCGAGTTGTTGTTGAACAAATTAGATAAGAATGTTATGGTATTGAAATTGGTTCCTAAAACAATATCATAGCCAAGGCCTTGGATATAAGTTTTAATCAAATTGTTAATTGATAGATTAAATGTCACATTACTGCCATTAGATGATGCAGTATTGGCAACACTCAATGTGATAGTGAGGTTTAGAATAGCAGTCACATATGCATTTGCACCAATAAATGTACCAGTTACAAACTGCCCAACAACTATATTAGAAAAAGATGACACGTTAATGGTGAATTGTCCAACAGTACCTGATGCATTGACAACAACTACACTGCTGTTTGGGACAAAAGGAGTCACATATTTTTTGTTGATGTATGCTACAGTTTCTGCTTGGATAAATGCTTTGTCGCGTTGCAATAAAAATTGTGCATCGATATAGGCCTGTACACTGTTGTTGCCGTCGGTCTGTACAACACCATCTGATAAAATCTGACTGGCCGTGGTTAAATTATTTTGTGTATAATAAATGGTCTGTCTATAAGGACCGGGTTCTACCTGTGATAAACTAATCAAATTCTGTGCTTGTAATGCGGCCGCCCCCACGCTTCGGTATGCATAAGCCCAACTGCGACCGTTGCGTCCAGTAGGAACTTTGCTTTGTGTGTCATCTCCGCCTGTGGATACAAACAAATTTACATTGCTGAAACTGGTATTGGCATCAACATAAAATTTACTAGCCGCTTGCAAGTCACTGCTGGAGTTTGGTGTGCCATAGCCAGCTAATGGTGTAGGGTGATCGTTGAGATTCAATGTGCCAGTCATGGAGTCGCCGCCGCGATACACAACATCTTTGCGTTGCATTATCTCAGTTGGCAAATAGTTACTGGTCAATGTAGAGTTATAATCTGGATCTGTGGTCTGCGGAACAGCGGGTTGGGAACGACTTTTGATGGCAGCACTGACAGTGTATGTGCCTGCACTGGTCGGTGTGTAATAATTACCAGCTCCTGGTGAAGTGATGTTACTGGCCACAGCGGAAATGAAGTTTCTCACTCCGTAGTTGACTGTTACTGCTGTTTGGTTGATCGAAGTTGGATTGGCCGGGAAAGTAACAGTGTTGAAACGATTGATATTGGCACTGGTTGGATCAGGAATATTACCAATGAGATTGGAATTGGCATTCATCTCGTAACCCAGAGTTGGGTGAGTATCTGACTGCAACGCGGCCGCTTGTGTGCTGAGATTTATGCCACTGGCAGTATGGGTAATGGTCACAGACGAATCATTACTGGTCAACGATCTAGCACTTAATGTTGCGCCAGTACCGTGACTACCTACAATTAGTTGGTCAGCAGTATAGGTAGTTCCATCAGTTAAGGTATTTAAAGTTAATGTTCCGCCTAGGCCAAACACTGCATACAGTTCGGAAAAATTCTGATTGATCTTGATAAAACTCTGGCGAATACTGTCGCCGGTACCGTCGTTGCCTTGGATACCTACGTTGATAACTTGTAGTGTCATTTATTATACTCCGAAACTGCTGCCACAGCCGCAGGTTGATTGTGCATTGGGGTTTGTTATTACAAATTGGCTGCCTGTGAGATCGTCTTTGTAATCTATATCAGCGCCTGTGAGATATGTCATGCTCATGCTGTCCACTAGGATCTTGAAAGTGTCAACTGGGATTTCAAAATCGTCTTCGTTTGTCACTTCATCAAATGTGAATCCATAGCTGAATCCGCTACACCCTCCGCCCTGTACAAATGTACGTAGTGATAATTGTGGATTGTTCTCTTCAAGCAGTAAATCCTTGATTTTTGCTTTTGCAGATTCGGTGATTGTGATCATTTTGTAGCCCTCGATATGATATTTATCAAAGGATTTTATAACCTTAATGTAAATACATTATGTATTTAGGAACAGAACTTAGACAAAACTACTATGTACGCACTAGTACGTGCGGTATGACCCATACCTATAGCCGTAAAAAACGTGTGGTTATATTTAGGTGCGACAGTTGTCAAAATCTATTTCATAGGGATAAAGGTGCCATGGATCCCAAGCGTTTAAACGACAACTACTATCATGTGTGTTCTGAGTGTGATGCCAAGAAATTTGCACAAAGCAAAGGTGTAGAAAGCCGTAAAGTATGGAGTATTCCTGCCAGTAGTCTCAAGACACTCGACCAACTCTAGAGCCAATCATGTTCCAATTCATGATTCTCCAGATATTGTGTAGGTAATCTTTCTTGTCAGCTTGATAGTCCAGAGCCCAGGCATGCTCCCACCAGTCCACCAGCAGTATGATGTCCATTCTGACTTCGTGATTTTTAATGGTTTTGATACTGCCATCTCTTGCTAGATACACCCATCCGCTACCCTGTATTTTCATAGCAGTTTTTTCAAATTGTTCTTGCAAATTTCCAAAGGACTTGTAGTGCTTGTTGATAAAATTCAAAGCTATATGATCGGGCTGGTTATTGTTCGTGGGATGCTGAAATTGTCTAAAATAAATGTCATGCAAAAAAGCGCCAGCTTCGTTGAAGTCAGGATCGCCCTCACCTTTGTTGTATCGATCCACATAGCCCTTGTACAATTCTCCATAATGATAGTCCAATGTGGCTTTGCTTTTTACGGGTGCCAGTGCAGTTCTGCTGTAAGGCAAGGGTGTCTGCTCCAAAGTCAAGGGAGTTTTGCCTTCATTTAGGGAAATATGCCTGATAAAATTATACATGACAGTATTTATCGGTATCTTGGAGCAACAATAAAGTTAACGCTCAACACATATCTTGTGTCCAAGGAACGATTGATATCCGATTTGTGGGGTAGCCATCCGGGGAACAACACAAAATCTCCAGTAGTTACTTCTACGGGCTTCCATATCTCCTTTGATAAATCATCACCTTCGGGATAATAATTCCAATGGTATTCTAAAGGGTTGCGTACTAACAAATGTCCGCCATGTTCAGGCGCTTTGATATAATATGTAGCAACAAATGCAGTGGCTCTATGCACATGCTCATCGGTCCATGCACCAGGTCCGTGACGATTGATCCAGCTTAGATCCACAACATAGTTCATACTGGGCAGACCCCAGTTGGCAACTGCTTGGGTAATTCTAGGAGTCATCCAGTCTCTTAAACCAGCGAACTCGTCCCAAGCAATGGGCCCAAGACTGTTATTTGTTTTTGAATCTCTCACACTGCTAACACCGCCATCCTTTTCAAGGTATGTGTTAGACGATGCACACTGATCGAGGATGGGATTTATTTTATCGATGATACCGCTGTGGTCTAATCCACCAAAGTTATCTTTGTAAATTATCGGGCGCCATGGGTCCACTGAAGTTAGCATTAACGGTATCTCTCCAAGTAGTGTGTTCTGTATTCTGTGAAGTCAGGTGTTAAGTCATAGTCAGACAACTTGATCAATAGATCATTGTATTGCTTATCAGTCATGTCTCCCCAACTTCTATGATTTATACTGGTCCACTTGTGTGGTTCGTGTATGCCAACAAAGTCAAAGAATTTTTCAAAGTCATGGTCAAATGTGGTTGAATCGCGCAAGTACGGCCCTGCCCAATCATCGGTTTTGCAATGACATGTATCAAACAATCCCTTAGTTTGTGCCCACAAGTAATACAGTATAAACTCACTTTTTCCAGGTATGGAATTAAACCATTTGGCAAACTCTCTTTGACCTGAAAAGTTTTCAATCAAACTGTTAACTAGACTCGTATTCAAATATATCGGAGTACATATGGACATGACGTCGTCGCTGGGTTCCAAATTGCTGATCCCAAACAGCTTTGCGTAACTGTCCCAGGTGGTCCTGGGCATTGAAAAGATGCCAGGACGATATGGTATTTTATCTTCTAAAACAGTATCAAATTCTTTTATCAAGAAATTCTGACTGTCCAATACAAGATAGGCATGTTGCGGTATTTTATCCGCAACTATCAACTTTAGTATTTGTTGAGTGACCCAGCCACTGCTCCAATTGTTAACTTTGCCATTCGTCCATAATGCCCACTGTACATCAAACTCGTCCCTACAAATTACAATTAAATTGTGCTGTGCATAGTAGTGTTTTATGTTCTGATCAAAATATTTAAACCATGCAGTTGTATCGGATTCGTTCACTATAATATATACATCGTGTGTTGATGTCAAATGTTGCTGTATACTCTGAGCTTGCAATTCCAACAAATGCAGGTCTCTAGCGCAGGTTATAGTTACTAAAGGTATTTTTTGCATAGTACTATATATCTATAAATACGTACATAACGGAGATTTTATTATGTTACACTATATCAAAAAACTATTTGGAATTAAACCAGCCGCTGAAGCTCAAGTGGAAGTGCCTTACAAGATAGAAACGCCTGTGGCTGAAACAGCTTCGGCTGCCATGGTTGAAAGTATCGCACCAGCCAAAAAGAAGCCAGCCGCTAAAAAAGCACCAGCTGTTAAAAAGCCACGTGCTCCACGCAAACCAAAAAGTGAATGAACAAAATCCAAGTAGTAGATGATTTTTACGAGGATCCAACTGAGATCCTCGATCTACTAAAGAATGATTATCCAATTATCGGATGCGGTAGCGGTAAGCGTAGTGTGGGACTACAAGATCTGTCCTTGGCGCATTTTTGGAAATTTAGAAAAGCCATCTATAACATGCACGGATTGGATGGCAGAACTGTGTTCATGAATACATTTTTTATGCAACATGAGTATAAACCAATTGAGGTTTTTAACCACAACTGGGTACACATTGATGGTAAAAATCCAGATGCTTGCAGAATGACCACAGCGGATTATAAACTTGTTCTATGCGGGCAAGTGTTTTTAACACCAGACCCAGACCCAGATTGCGATTTAGAAATATGTCGAGTACGTCCAGAACTAAATTGGTCCAGGCAAGAACTAATAGATAGAACAATCAATGACTATACTAATCCCATGGAAGATTTACAACAGGGCAAGATTAGTCAATCAGAGTTTGAACAAGTGCATGACAAATACCATAATAATTTTATAACTACAGAACTGATTAAAAACAAATTCAACAGACTGGTAACTTGGCCCGCTGGCATACTGCACGGTGCTAGACAAAATAAAAATATGCCTCGTAGATTAACACAATACTTTTTTGTGCAAAGCACAGGCGCTTTAGACACATGGCCGGAATAACTGTAATACCAAATATAGCAACTGCTGAAGAAATCAAATCTCTAATCGATGATATGCTTCCTAAAGTTAGTGAAAAGAACATGGTGTATTTTGCCAATGTTGACTCTAAGGACGGAGTTAAAAAAGCAAACTGCGATAACCATCCCACTGTTGATGCTATCTTAAATCGACTGTCGTTTACTCGAGACAATTTAGATATTGCCACCTTCTTATGCTATCCAGCAGGTGCATTTAATCATCCGCATGCTGATAATGCCACAATGGAAAACGGCCAAGTGACCCGTATCAAGCCGTGGACACACAGTGCCATTGTGTTTTTAAATAAAGATTTTGCGGGTGGTGAGTTAGTGTATCCAAATCAAGGATGTACATTTACTCCCACCATCGGCACGTATGTGTTAGCACCAGCAGATATAGAATACGTACATCATGTTAATAAGGTACGTATCGGACAGCGGCTTGCTCTAGTTCTTAGATTGATCATATAGCATACCGCTACTGATATTTTTGCCCTTGCTTTCGCACATGATATCAAACTGATCCCAGAAGCTGAGAGCCCACTCGTTACAGGGGTTGTTCCAGTAAAAATCACTGTGTGCTCGCATCTTTTGTTTCTTGTAGCCAGCAGCCAGTAGCGCCGCATGATCTGGTAGCACATTGGGATCATGCCCTACCAACACATCTTCTCTACTGACCGAGTAGTGCATGGTAGGACGCACACCACGCCATGAATCGATGATACGTTTCACTCTGTCATCGTTAGGTTGAATATACTCGCCAGTCCTAATCCAATGGTGGTGAATGTCTAGTACCAATGCACAATGATCCACAAGCTCAATACTGGAATCCACTCCCCAGGAGTTTTCATCGTTCTCGATAGTGATGCAGTTGCGAGCTTCGGGACTCAACTTCTTCAGCGTTTCTTTGATGCCTTCGGGTCCACGCTTGCCCGAAATATGCACATTGATCTTCATGTCTTGGAATTTTTTACCAAACCCCATCCATCGAGCCATGTCAGCATGATATTCAAATTCTTCAATACTTCGTTCCACAATGCCGGGATTCTCGCTAGCCAGCACACAGAACTGTCCAGGATGAAAGCTGATACGCACATCGTGTTTGCGAGCGGCCTCGCCTACTGGTGCAAATATCTTCTCGCAGTGCCGTTGCTGATCTGGATGTTGCCACCATTTGATCCAATCTTTTTCAGTGTAGCCGCTCAGCATTTCCGAACCAATACGCATCATTCTACGTTCAGGTGGCAGTTGAGACACACATTCAATCTGCTTGACGGCAGCCGCGGTGTTGTGATTCATCAGATCATATTGACGCTGTTCAGCTTCGGTGGGGTGTTCACGTAACCAGCGCATGGTGGTACTGCGACCATTCAGCTCTCTGTTAGCGGCATTGACTTTCATGCCTCTTACCTCGCTGACGTCATCTAACCATTTGCAAGCATAGCCAATACGTTTTTGCATATGTGCCTTTACCAGTGTCGTATGACACCTAAGATTATAAAAATGTTTGTAAGTACATATGATAACACAATTACTGTACGAATGCAAGCAATTCGATCCGATTCCTCGTCCGTACTGCCTGCTTTTTCTCCCAATGCCTTGGCCCAAAGTCGCCAAAGTTTATGCAAATAAGTCTTCATTCCATTCGCGATGACCTTCACGGAAAGCCATATTGCTTTGAGTTTCACGCACTTCAACACGGTAACACCACAAGCGTTTGGCTTCACCTTCACCCCACATGTCGGGAATGTAAACACCGTTTACATATTTGTAAAGCATATCGCTCAATGCCTCGCAACCCAATGCTGGGAGAATAGTTAGTTTGGCTAACTTGCGTCTTTCCATTTCTTTGTAAAACTCTAATTCTGGATCATCCTGCGATACTAATGTAGTGTGATCAAATTGATCTTCTAAGATTTTTTTGAGTTCTTTTAGTCCACCATAGTCAGCCGCCCAATTACGGACATCCAAATCGTTTGTACCAAAGAAAAACTTCATTGAAAAACTGTATCCGTGATTTAGATTACAGTGACTATCAGCTCGCCATTGACGATATGCACAGGGAAAGGCGTCGTGATATTCTTTTGTTGAAGTGTACTTGTATTGCACAGGTTGTAAATTTGCCATTGTTATCTCCTTAAGATTAAGCAATGGCATGCAGAGTTTATATTGCGGGATGAATGCCTAAGTCCGCATATAGTAATTATACACTTTTACAGTGTAAGGTCAAGTTTATTGGCTAGCAATCATTCCAAAACCATTCCAGAGACCAGGAGTGCCGCCGGCCACACAAATCCAACCAATATAATTGTTTGGTGTTGGTGCGGTATTCCAACACATGTCACCAAGTTGATATTCGCCTGTTGCAGGCGCACTTGGGAAGTGTACAAAGCGTTTGCCGCCCAACATGTAATTGCCGTTGACAGCCAAACTCAATTCTGGATCTGGAGTATTGACATTGATACTGACAGCTCCAAACAGTTGAACTGGTTTGTGTTGCTCCGTAACATCCCCCAACACCAATTTGTTATTTGACAACCCGAGCAATAGTTCGCCGTTGATTTTAATATCAAAATGGGTGTTGCTGTCAATGCTACTTTGATCATAGCGAGCTGAGTTATCATCCAATGCCAATGTTAGATTTTCCGCTCTAACATGACTTAAATCGCTGTGCCCTGCAACTCGTAAACTGGTTAATGTACCTACAGTTTGTAAACTTGAATTGAGCAATGTGGGCCCTAGTCCGTCTGCACTTAGTCCAACCATACCATTTACGTAGTATGCTTGATGTGGCGCAAGATCAATACTTTCCGAACTCCACAATCTATCAGGAGCACCCATCATGATAAACTGTCGTGCAGAGCCGGTGCCAGTCCATGCAAGCCCTAAACCGTAGATATCATGTCCAGGGCTAGCTTTGAAGCTGATTGGAGTGCTTCTTTCAATTTTGTAATCTGTTATCACATTGGTAGCAGTCAATGTGCCGTACACATTTAATCTGCCACCACCTTTGACGGGGTCGCCTATATTGACTTCGCCTGTAGACTTGACCTTGATCCTTGGTAGTCCGTCAGTTACAATATCAAAATCCGAATTGCTATATGAACCAATGTGTCCTACCCCGTAGTCAGGACTGCCAATACCAATTTCTACGTTGTTATCCAAAATGGTTAGGCTTGCACCCGGCTCTTCTGTACCAATACCAATTCTATTTGATACATCGTCAACAAACAATAGATCGCTTAGATTTACTGCACCTGATACTTGTAAACTATGTAAAGTACCAACTTGTTGTAGATTGCTTTTTACAATCCCAGTACCTAATCGATCTGAACTCAATACCGGAATATTATCTATACTAAAATTAAATGAGCCTGCACTTAAATCAAAGCTACTATTAGTACGTAATCTATTACCATTCATATAACTTAGATATGTACTACCCTGCTCCCAGGCCCAGCTAAGTCCTTTGCCGTTGAGCTCGTTTTCAGTAGCATACGTCCAGTTACCAACACTGGCCAAACTGCCATTTGGTGTTACTAGATTCTTTACATTAAATGTATCTGTAGTTATAGTTCCCTTAACAACTAGATTTGATTCTACTTGTAGGTTGCCGGAAACTTCTAAATTATCAGTTATTTGTTGGGCCATGGATAAACACTCTCTTTGGAGTATTTATCCATTATTTCTAAATCAACTTTGCACTCGGAGCAAGATTGTTTCTTCGTTTATACGCCCGTTCATCATGGTATCTGTGGCATTGATACTGTCCAAGAACTTGCGTAGTTGTACCTTACCAGCCGCTTTGAACTCTTTGAGTTTGTCTTCGGGCTTGCGTAGGGTCTTGCAAACACTGGTGGTAGCATTAAATCCAGTAATTGTGGTGCCTTTAACACCCAAGTCCTTGTACTCGTCTGCAACATAACGACCCAATTTACGAGTCTTAGTGTTAAAGATCCAAAGCTCTTTGGAGCCGATGATATCCACAGGGTTTATCGAAACCAATTTCAAAGGTTCGTCCGATTTTTTGTATTTCATTTTGGCCACAACCTTTTCTTTTGGTTGTGCTTTACGAGCTTTTGGCTTGCGATTAACTTTGGCTTCTTGGGCTAGCATATCGCAGGCACTCATAATCTCTTGATAGAATGCAATCAAATTGCGAATTTGCTTCTTTGTACGGTGGCTATAGCCCTCTTTAAGCTGTTCATCAGCGTTGCCGCTAGCCAACTCTAGAAGCTCGGCTAAATCCCTGCTGTAGAGGGTTTTAATAACCCTAGCGTGGGCGGCTTTGACTTCCTTGCCCTTGAGCAAGTTAAGCATTTTGAATGCTTTTGGATCAAAGTTTTCAGGATCATTTTGAAAACCTTCGATAGCATCTTCGATTTCTTCGGTCATTTTGAACGCCGTTTCACGCAAACGTTCTTGGATGCTGGGCTGTACTACCAAGGGTTTGGTTTCTTTAGCTTCGGTTTCTTCAATATCGTTCTTACCAGCTTCAATTACACTGGTAATTTCGTTACGCAACCATTCGGCTGTATCGCGACCTTGGTTGAAGTCTGCACGAACTGTGGGCATACCACGAAGCAAACAACTTGCAATAGCACCCATTGTGACATTGCAACGATTGTCTTTGGTTTTCTTAAAAGCAGTCACATCAGTTTTGGTACAACCAATATCAGTCATCCATTTGATAACTGCGGGTTTTAGATCCTTGCCGCTGAATTCCAAGCGGTAGTAAGACATGGCATTGTGCCAATGACGTTGGAATTGCTCCGCTGTCATAGTTTCTACATTATCCCAAACTGGACTGAAGTCCTTGGGCTTTGCAGTACGATTTTTAAATGCAGTTTTGGCCATTTAGCTCACTCCTATGTATTAACAATATGTATATTATACTGCCGTTTGGTGATTCAGTCAACCGTTAAAATTGCTTGCAGAAATGGTAAAATTCGGACATTTCGGGAAAAGTCTCCAAAAAATTGGTTCCTCTTCTACGGTCATGCTCGTTTACAAATAGAAAGAAATCCTTGCGCCAAGTTTCCAAATATAACATGGGTTTAGTAGCTTGCGATTGAAACAGCTCGTATATGCGTTCCATTCTGGCTATTTCATAATCTTGGAACCAGGGCTTGTTATTTTTAACAAATTGGTAACTGCTCTCGGCCATGGGAATGTATTCTTTTGGTAAAATACCTATGGTTAACCATTCTGGATTTCTAAGGTACGGTGCATCAAAACTAACATTGCGGTGTCGTGTTCTAAAATCTTTTTTGAGATTTAACCAATCATTCAAAAACAAATCATAGGATGTTACACTCAATGCATTGTATGTGGACATCACACTGAATTCCAGTTCAGGTAGCTCACTCAGCAGTCGTTGGCAGTTGGCATACCATTCTTTATAGTTTAAACCAAATCTTATATATTCAGCCTTTGCACCGTGTGCTTCACAACTTGTGTAGAGCTTTACAGATTTAACACATTTTTTATCCAGTATGATCTTTACCTTATCGATAAAATCATCAATTAATTTTTTGGGAACACCCAAATTACTGTTGATTCCCAGTTCTAAATTGGGATTGGGATTTTCTAAAATATAGTCCAATACTCTAAATGTGTGTTTAGTCATCAAGGGTTCGCCACCTGTGATTCTAAATGTATGCAGTGTTGGATACATCTCCGGCCACCATTGCCAAAATGCATCCACATAAGGATTCTCCTCACGTTCGGCAATCGGCATCTTTTGCATCTGTTTGAAATGGTCAAGACCGTTGTAGCTGAGATGTGTTGGATACGGACCATGCTGTTGTATCTCTTCCATCCATTTACTGCTGATCTCGGGACTGCAATAGCTACACTTGAAATTACACGCACTACTGAAACTGATCTCCATGTAGCTGGGCAATACATTTTTTTCATAGCCAGCATCTATTACTTCGTTAAAATATGGTTGTGCCCAAATCTCAGAACTTTTGGTTACCCGATCGCTAAACACAGTTTCAGTCTTGACACTGTCTTCCACTTTCCAACAATACTGACATTCACTGGGTCGCTTGCCCTCCAGCATCTCTTGACGTTTATTTTTTTTAAATTGTGTGTTATGCAATGCACTGGGATTTGTTTTGATTTCTTCTATGGGTATCACATGAGTATTGGGATGATGACAACTGTGGGTGTGGCCTGTAGCCAAGTGTATGGTAACCTGTTTCCACTTGGCCAAGCACATGCCTGGACCAATTGCATCCAATTGATCCTTGACTGATTTTAGGTCCATAGACTCTCGCGGATTTTGATCAAGCGGATCATCATTTCTTCATCTTCTTTTTCATAAGCCTTTTCAATCTTGTCAAGTAGCTTGTGTGCTGTATCCTGTGCTTTTTTGAGAACAGGATCTTTAGGAGAGCTAAAACTCAACTTGCCGCCGTTGGCTTCACGACTGGCTTCGCATGCCGCAGTCCACCCACTGGCATCATAAGGATCGGGACGATTGCGATATGTAACAGTCCACCAAGTGTAAAGCTCGATAATTTCTCGGGCACTGTTGGCTTGATGAGTTGGTTCTCCGAATCCTTTGCTGCCTGGTTCAACACCCATGTCTTCTCCAACAACCAGTTCACTTGCCCAACGGAGATATTCGAGTCCAGCTTCGGCATTGCGCCATGTACGCAGACGTAACCACCCACTGCGCCACCAAGGCACATCAAACTTGGTCTTGGCATCGTCACTCCACATGCAGTGGTGCCATGCTTGTTCTATTTCAACAAAGTCTTGAAGTTCATTAAAAAGGCATGGAAGGAATCTACTCCCAACATCGCTCCAAGAGCCAGGACGAATATCACGAGCATGAGCAGTAAGACTATGACTGCGGCTAACCCAGCGATTATTAATATAATATCTGACATCATTTAATTTATCCGGAATGTAATAGACAATTTTTTGAAGGTAGTCCAACCCTTCTTCGGCGATCCACCAACGGATAGGATAAGCAGTTTTTGCTTGATCCTGCCAGGCTTCCCATTCTTCACTCGTACCGCACTTGAGCTTGGGTGTGCCACGAAGCCAGTCTGCAAATTTACCAATTGTCCAATAATGACTACGCATCTTCATTTCCTTTCAATGGATAGGTTTTTAAATTTAACCAACCTGTTATAATATATTTCTCTTGTGTGGGGCTAATTTGACTACGATGAGTGAATGTCCACTCAGGCGGCCATATCAATGTCAGCCCTTTTTCAGCTTTAGTTGTCAACCCCTGATAGAAGAATTCAGTTCCCCCGCCATCAGTAACATCGTTCAAGTAAGTCATAAACACCAAGTGTCTAGTTACTATGGGCCAAGATATCCCGCCCTTTTCCATGTGCCATTCCTTGTAACCACCACCCGGTGGATAATGTTGAATCTGACTATTTTCATAAAGACCAAATTCACCTAGGTCACAATATTGGTATCGGTCCATGTACATTTTAGCACACATAAACAAATTGTCAACATAAATTTGGGGAACACTGTCCGGACTGAGTGGCACATCTGTAGAGTCTTTTATACCTTTATCAAATCTAAGTTTTTCTTGAGATTCTCCAAATGCACCTTGATATTGAAATTTGCTATCCTTGTGCATTTCGATCAGTTGATCGCAGATACTGTGATCAATGTACCAGCCCATGATAAAATTATTTGATAGATTGATCTTGTGTTCTTTCATACTGTATTTAAGAAATTAATCTATGGCTACTAATTTTTTCCAAATCTCCATCACATCTGATAGGTTTACCAAACTCATCTACAAATGTGGTACCCCATACTTTACCGGCCTTTCTAAATTCTACATAAACATTTCCGTATGCACAAAACTGTTCGGTATGCATACTTTGATCAAAAGTATCTTCTACAGGCAATAATACAAAAATTGCAAAAACAGATAGTGCCCAAAGAATTATATTTTTATAATTTTTCACCGGATTCAAAACCTCTAAATGATTTAAAACGTGGAAAACGTAAGCTGTATGAGCCGTCCTGATTTTGTGTTACCGCATCAGCACGTACTTCAGCCACCATACCCACACAGTCGCTCTTGAGCTTCCAAAAGCTATCTCGCTGTTCATCAGTAAGTCCACTGCCCACATTGACTCGAATGGTCTTGCCATCGTCAACTCCTTCGCACACTAGCGCACCAAGTTTGCCTATATTCTTGCCAGTTCCTTCTTCCACAGCCACTACAGTAAGGCTGACTTCGATAAACGGTTTCAATTTCAGCCATGCCACACTGCGTTTACATTCGTAACCAGCGGCGGGATCTTTAAGCATGATACCTTCGTACCCACCCTCAATCGCCTTGGCATTGATTTCTTTATAACGAGTTTGGCCTTCTGCTGTGTCCAAGTCCACAAGTTCGTTGGCAACATAAGTTACATTAGGAATTAGATATT
>Ga0114959_10000937_pt1 | contig 26879 bp, 26 predicted proteins | sample C_130625_EF_Meta_FD_87317 | JGI IMG/M metagenome (GOLD analysis project Ga0114959, IMG submission 87317) | Freshwater microbial communities from Lake Croche, Canada to study carbon cycling - C_130625_EF_MetaG | ecosystem: Environmental > Aquatic > Freshwater > Lake | place: Lake Croche, Canada... | reverse complement strand
CGCCGGTGACGCCGAGGTCGATCGCCCCCTCGGCGGCGAGGACGGGGATGTCGTCGGTGCGGAGGAAGATCACCTCCACCGGCATGTCGCGGCAGCGGGCGAACAGGCTCCGCTCCGTGCGCCGGAAGTTGAGCCCCGCCTCGGCGAGGAGCTGCGCGGAAATCTCCGCGAGCCTCCCCTTGCTCGGCAGGCCGAGGCGGAGGAGGCGGTCTTGAACAGGAGCATCACTCACGGGGCACCTCCAGCGTGGCACGGGTTCCCCGGGATGCCTTCTCCTCCAGGCCCGAGGTGCCGAAACGGCGTTCGAGTTCGCCGGTCACCGCCGACAGCGGAAGGCCACGGCAGGCAAGGAGCACGAGCGTATGGTAGAGGAGGTCGGCACACTCCGCGACGACGCGGTCATCGGCCTCCGAGACCCCGGCCATCGCCAGCTCCCCCGACTCCTCGACCACCTTCCCGCCGACCTTGTTGGCACCGGCGTGGAGGAGCTTGGCCGTATAGGAGCGGTCGATCGGTTCTCCGCGGCGGGATACGATCATCCGCTCGAGTTCCTCGAAGATCTCCCCCGGTCGACGCATCCGATGACTCCCGACATTCCTGCTCAAGGCTCCTTCCCCGGCACCCCCGGGAAAACGCCCCCAACTCTAGCATGCTCGGGAGCAGCATCACGGCCGGAACTCGGGGACGACTGCTGGTTCCTCGCCGGCCCCACGGCGGCCGGAAAAACCTCCCTGGGAATCCGGATGGCCGAGCGCCTGGGGGCGGAGATCGTCAGCGTCGACTCGATGGGCGTCTACCGGGGGCTCGACATCGGCACCGCCAAACCGGGGCCGGCCGAACGGAGCCGGGTGCCGCACCACCTCATCGATGTCGTCGCCCCGTCGGAGGCCTACAACGTTGCCCGGTGGCTCGCCGACGTGACCACGGCGATCGCCGGTATCCGTGCCCGGGGCCACAGGATCCTGTTCGTCGGCGGGACGCCCCTCTACCTCCGCGCCCTCCGTGACGGCCTCGCCGACGTTCCGGGGGAGGTGCCGGAGATTCGTGAGCGCCTTCGCACCGAGGTCGAGGCCGTCGGCCCTGCCGCGCTCCACCACCGTCTGGCCGCCGTCGACCCCGCAGCGGCCCGCCGCATCCACCACAATGACGCCAGGCGGATCGTCCGCGCGCTCGAGGTGGCTGCCAGCGGAGTGCCCCTGTCAGCCGCGTTCGCCCCGGCCCCCCACCCCGTCTTCTCCCGACAGATGATGGTGCTCGATCTTTCGAGGGAGCTCCTTCGCGACCGGATCGACCGGAGGGTGGAGCGGATGTTTGCCGAGGGCCTGATCGACGAGACGCGGCGAGCCGCCGACGGGCCAGGGGGGATCGGGCCGACTGCCTCGCAGGCCGCAGGTTACGGCGAGGCCCTCGCCTTTCTGGCCGGCACTATGCCGCTTTCCGAAGCGATCCGCCTCACCCAAGCGCGGACGCGGCAATTGGCCAAACGACAACTGACGTGGTTGCGCAGCTTCTCAGGCGCCGTATGGATCGCAGCCTGAGGCGGCCTGCTAGCAGGAAGGGTGCTAGCACCGGATGTGGGTCGGCTGGGGGCCTGAGACCACAAAATCATCGTGTTGCTTGCTGACCGGAAAGCCGAAGCGATACGTTCCCCCCCGCCAGAGCCGCGGGCGTTCATGACGGGCCCCGTGACCCTGGCGACGGCACGAACGACGGAATTGGCCCGGTCTCCCCTTGGGGGGCGACCGGCCCGGAAGCCCGGATGGCTTCCGTCCGCCGCAGAGGCTCCTTCGATCGAAGGCATCGGCGTTAGGGATGACGCTGCACAAGCGTGGAGTGAAACGGCCCGGAAGGGTCGTTTCAAACGTCGAAAAAGTCTGTCGATTGGGGCGCTGCGGAGGGCGGGAGATTCATGCGTGATATCCGGGGGTCGACGTACGACCACCCCGCGTTTGGCCGGACGAAAGCGTCGACGATCCGACGGTCTTCCGGAGACACTCCATGGCAGCCAAGCCCCTCATCGGCATCAATACCGACTACCGTGCATCCCGCAAGGAGCATGCCGCGCTCTCCTTCGTGGCCGCAGGCTATTACGACGGAATCACCGCCGCCGGCGGGATTCCCGTCATCATGCCCCCCCTCGCCGACGAGGATGACGTTGTCCGGCTCCTCGACCTGCTCGACGGGGTCGTGATGGTCGGCGGGGCTGACCTCGACCCGCGCCGCGATGGCTGGATGCCCCATCCCGCCGTCCGCCCCATGGACGCCCGGCGCGAGGACTTCGACCGGATGCTCGCCAAGCACATCTGCCGCCGGCACATGCCCGTTCTTGCGATCGGCGCCGGCATGCAACTCCTCAACATCACCGAAGGGGGCACCCTCTTCCTCCACATTCCCGAGGATCTTCCCAAGGCGATCCCCCACAAGGATCCCTGCGACAACTCCCATCGCCACGCCCTCCTCGTCGAGGCGGGAGGCGTCATGGAACGCGTTTACGGCGACGGTGAAATCCGCGTCAACAGCATGCACCACATGGCGATCGACGATCTCGCCGCGAGCTTCAAGATCGCCGCCCGTGCGCCGGACGGCGTCATCGAGGCGATCGAGAGCCAGGTCGAGGGATGGGTGGCGATCGGCACGCAGTTCCACCCCGAGGCGGAAACCGCCTCCGCCCTCGACATGAAGATCTTCGAGGAGTTCGTGATCGGGATCACAGGCGAGGTGCCCGAGGTGAAGCTCGTCGCGTAATCCCGGTCACGCCGGGAACGTCACGCCGGGAACGTTACTTTGTGGATCTCGATGGAGGGCCCGTCGGTTGCGCCATGCGGCCGGCGGGCCCTCGTCTTGGCCACCGCCAGGCCGGCGGCCCGAGCGGCTGGCGCGAAGCCGGCAGCCTTGGCCCGGCAGGGATCGGCGACGAGCCCGAGGCCCGATCGATCGAGCGTCCGTGCAATCGTGGCGGCAAGCGCCGCGGGATGATGGACCTCGTAGAGCACGTCGGCCGCGACGACCAGATCGAACGTGCCGAGGTCGTCGGGGATGTTGCGCCAATCGAGGACGCGCGTCCGCAGCCCCACGACACGATTGCGCTCGGCGTTGTAACGCACCCCTTCGAGAGCCGTCTCCTCGTAATCGGTGGCGGTGACGGTGAAGCCGGACCGGGCGGCGACAAGCGCCGGCAATCCCAGGCCACAGCCGAGTTCGAGGAGCGTCTTCCCCGCCCCGTCCATGGCGGCCAGATCCTCGGCAAGGACGATCGCCGATTCCCACACGTCGGCCCAGTAGGGAATCCGCTCGTCGGCCTCGAAGGCGACCAAGTCGATGAGCGACTCCATGTCGGGCGGACGCCAGATCGACACTGGGCGGCCGCCGATGTCGATTCGCCGCTCCACCGGCTCCAAGCGCTCGAATCCCATCGCTCGTCCTTTCGCTGACGCCTGCCTCCGGCCGCACATCCGGCATGTCGGCGCCCGGAGAGAGGGAGGCGACGGCAAAACCTACCACGCCGCTTGGACGGGCGCCCCCACGGAGCGCATGATTCCTTCGACACCGAGGCGTTTCTCCATGATCACCGACTACGACCTCCATCTCCTCGGCGAGGGCCGCCACTGGCAGAGCTACCAAAAGCTCGGCGCCCACCTCGACACGCTGGATGGCGTGGCGGGCGCGACCTTCGCCGTGTGGGCCCCCAACGCCACCGCGGTGGCGGTGGTCGGCGACTTCAACGACTGGGACAGCCGGCGGCACCCGATGCGCCGCCTCGCCTCAGCCGGCATCTGGGAGACGTTCGTGCCCGGGGCCACCGCTGGCACGATCTACAAGTATCTCGTCACCGCTGCCGATGGGCTCACCGAGCGGTCTGATCCGTACGGCTTCGGGGCCGAGCTCCCGCCGCGGACGGCCTCGTGCGTCGTCGATCTCGACACCTACCGATGGCGCGACGCCGACTGGATGGCGACGCGTGCCTCGCGCAATGCCCTCGACGCCCCGATCACCGCCTATGAAGTTCACCTCGGCAGCTGGCGGCGGCCGGGGGACGATCCCGTCCGCTGGCTGACCTACTCCGATCTCGAACGCGAGCTCGTCCCCTACTGCGTCGAGATGGGATTCACGCACGTCGAGTTGCTCCCCCCGACCGAACACCCGTTGTCGGCAAGCTGGGGCTATCAGACGATCGGCATGTTCGCCGCCACGAGCCGGTTCGGGCCGCCGCAAGCGCTGATGTCGCTGGTCGACGCCTTCCACCGGGCCGGGATCGGCGTGATCGTCGACTGGGTGCCGGCCCACTTCCCCAAGGACGGCCACGGCCTGCGCCGCTTCGACGGCACGGCCCTCTACGAACACGAGGATCCGCGCCAGGGGGAACACCCCGACTGGGGCACGATGATCTTCAACTACGGCCGCCACGAGGTCCGCAACTACCTGATCTCGAGCGCCCTGTTCTGGCTCGATCGCTATCACATCGACGGCCTCCGCGTCGATGCCGTGGCCTCGATGCTCTACCTCGACTACAGCCGGAAGGAAGGGGAGTGGCTCCCCAACCGTTTCGGTGGACGGGAAAACCTCGACGCGGTCGAGTTCCTCAAAGAGTTCAACGTCCAGGTCCACAGCCATCATCCGGGTGTGCTGACGATCGCCGAGGAATCGACGTCGTGGCCGGGCGTGTCACGCCCCACGTGGCTCGGAGGGCTCGGCTTCAGCCTGAAGTGGAACATGGGCTGGATGAACGACACGCTCCGCTACATGCGGCACGACCCCATCCACCGCAAATACCACCACGACGAACTCACCTTCAGCCTGATCTACGCCTTCCACGAGAACTTCGTCCTTCCCCTTTCCCACGACGAGGTTGTCCACGGCAAGGGGGCGCTGGCCGATCAGATGCCGGGGGACGCGTGGCAGAAGCTCGCGAACCTTCGCCTCCTCTACGGCTACATGTGGTGCCACCCCGGCAAGAAACTCGTCTTCATGGGGAACGAGTTCGGCCAATGGCGGGAGTGGGACTTCGACCGCAGCCTCCACTGGCACCTCCTCGAGGAACCGGGCCACGCCGGCCTCAAGCGTTGCCTCGCCGACCTCAACGCCCTGGTGATCCGCGAAAAGTCGCTCCATCAGCTCGACTTCGACGGCTTGGGATTCGAGTGGATCGACTGCCACGACTGGGCCAACAGCATCCTGGCCTTCCTCCGCCGCGGGGTCGACCCGAACGACTTCCTCGTCGTCTGCTGCAACTTCACCCCGATCCCCCGGCACGGCTACCGGGTCGGCGTGCCTGCGACGGGAGTCTACGACGAGGTCTTCAACGGCGATTCCTCGTGGTACGGCGGGAGCAACGTCGGCAATGCCGGGAGCATCTCCACCGAGCGCACGCCCGCTCACGGCCACGGGCAGTCGCTGGTGCTCTCTCTGCCACCGCTCTCGACGATCGTCCTCAAGCCCCGCCGCGGCTGACGTAGCGGGAGTCTACCGCCGCGGCTTCCGCTTCCACACGAGTTGGTAGCGGCTCTCGAGCTCCTCGATCCAGGTCCCGAACGAACGGGAAAACTCGTCCTGGGCCGCCACGGCGGTCATCCGCGGATCAGACTTCGTCTCCACGAATCGCTCCTTGAGCTTCTCGGCCGGGGGCTCGACGTCGATGAGGCGGATGCAGTAGCAAACTGTCTTCGGCTCGTTGAAGGCCACGGCCGTGCCCCCGGGCTGGAGCGAGAAGACGGCACTCATGAACTCGTTCCCCGGCATGACGATGCCGGCCGGCTGGCTGATCTGGGGCACGCCGGAGGACGCGGCCTGCGGGGAGAGCCAGAAGAACGGCCCGACTTTGAACACCTGAAGCGATTCGTCGCCGGCGACCGCCCCCTCGAGCGACTCCTTCGCCGCAGGCTTCGCGGCGATCTCCTCGGCCCGCTTCCGGGCGAGTTCGCGCCCCGCGATGATCTTCCAGGCGCGCTCGACGTTGGGACGGGCGGTGTCGAACGTGGGGACAAACTCCGGCTGATCGACGGTCCGCCAAGAGATGTAACGAGCCCCCTCCATGTCGCGAGATTTGACGGCCCGCTGGCTGACCGACCCCTGGCCGTAGATCATCTCGACCCAGTTGAGCTGCCGCATACCGAACCGGCTCCCCGGATCGGGGAGGAAGTCGAAGCTCCGGCCGAGGCCACCACCGTCGAAGGCCTCTTCGGCCGACTGCAGAGGCAACTGACCAGACGCGAGGCCCTGCTTCTGCGCGATGACGCTCACATCCGGCGGCAGCGGAGCCTTCAGCCCCTGGGCCTGCCCCCGGGCCTGCCAGACGGCGTACAACTCGGCGTAGGTCGAGAGATCCTGAGCCACGGCATCGAAAATGTTGTCGATGCGAGCGTTGGCCCGCCGGGCCGCGAGCTGCTGCCGAATCTGATCCTTGACCGCGTCGAGCGGCTCGAACTGCTCCGCCTCGGTTTTCTCAGGCGCTGCACCGGCGGCAGTCGCCTCACCGGCCGGGGCCGCGGGAGCAGCAGCCGGCTCGGAAGCCGGGGCCGCGTCGGCGGCCGGCGGCGTCTCGGGAGCGGGGGCCTCAGGGGCCTGATAGGCCACCCGACGGAACGGCGATCGGCTCACGGCGGCACCGCTGCCTTCGGCGGGCTTCTCGACCGGTGCGGGTTCGGCGGCGGGCTCCGTTGCCGGGGCCGGCTCAGCCGCCGGGGCTGGCTCCGCAGCGGGAGTTGTAGCCGGGGCGGGCTCGGTGGCGGGCGCGGGCTCGGCGGCCGGTGGCGTGCCGTCCGCCGGGGCGGCAGGCTCGGTCGGGGCCGCAGGGGCCTCAGCAGCGGGCGCGGGCTCGGTGGCCGGAGGCGTTCCTTCTGCCGGGGTCTCGGCGACGCCCTTGGCCTCCGCGGCCGGCTGGGCAGCGGGGGTCGACCCGGGGCGGGACCGGAACTGCGTGGTCTTGTTCTTCTCGTAAAAATCGGCGATTTCGGCGTCGGTGATCTCCTTCGAGATCTCGTCGACAAACAGCCCACGCTTCGCAACGAGGTACTCGACCTGGGCCCGATGCGGCTCGCGGAACCCGGGCTTCACGCTGCGGGGATCGGGAAGCTCTTCCTTGTGCTCGTCGAAGAAGGTCCGCAGAGCCGTCACGGAGGGGAGCTTGATTTGATCACTGAAGCTGCGGACGTCGATCGGCACGACCTCCGCTGTCGCCGATTGCGTCAGCCGGCGGAAATAGTCCCAACGGAGGCCAGGGGGATCCCCGGAGAAGCCGCGCTGGAGGAGGATGAGCATGTTTTGGGCGAGGAGTTCGTGGCGGAGGGCCTCGAAGAGATCGTGCTGCGAGACTCCTGCCCCGCCTGCCCGGAGGCCCTTCATGATTTGGTCGAACTGGTCGGCCGGCACCTGCCCGCTGGTCAACTTGGCGAGGTAATCGTTGATCGCCGCATCGCTGACGACGATGCCATTCTTCGTCGCCTCCTCGGCCAGGAGCATCGTCCGCACCACGGCCTGCTCGTCGGCCGGATAGCGGGGCGCCTGGGCGGGATCTCGCCCCGCGGCCATCGTTGCCTCGGCGAGGAAGCGATTGAGGACGAGCTTCATCGTCACGGCCCGGTCGAGCCCCTTCTCCCGCAGTTCCCCCCCATTCCACTTCGCCACCGGGGAGTCGGCCAACGTCGCGGCCTGTCCGCCGTACTGGAGGAGCGGCGGGAGGACGAAGAACGCCAGCATGGCGAGGATGGCGAGCGCCACCATCGAGGCCTTTTGGTAGGTGCGAAAGATGCCGAAGCCAGCCATGGCACTGCCTGATCTCAGACGGGGGGAAACCGCCGAGCCTTGACAAGGAAAGAGAGGGGAGGGTAACGCTGTCTCTGCTCCCCGAACGGAACAGGCCGCAAATTGTAGGGGTGCGTCGGTTTGCGCCAATCCCGAGTCGCATCCCGGCCGTGGACCGAAGACCTGCGTATGCTGACAACCCCCGCAGAAACCCTCTAGAGTGGGTCACGCATGGTCATGGAAGGGCGCCGAAAGCCTTTCCCATCCCCTGCCGGCTCCCGTTCGATCTCCCTCCGCCCCTCCTCTCCACCCCAGCCCGCCGCGTCAGACGGATCCCAGCATGGCCAAGAAAACCTCCTCGACGCGCCGCAAAACCTCCTCCGCCGGCGCCTCGGGCGCCTCGAAGTCCAGGGGGGGCGGCTACCAACTGGTGATCGTCGAGAGCCCGGCGAAGGCGAAGACGATCGGCAAGTATCTCGGCCCCGGCTTCGTCGTCGAGGCCTCGATCGGCCACATCCGCGATCTCCCCAGCAAGGCCCCCAAGGGCTCGAAGCAGCCCGTCCCCGGAGTCGATCTCGACCACGACTTCAACCCCACCTACGAGATCGACGACGCCAAGAAAAAGAAGGTCGCCGAGCTCCGCAAGCTCGCCAAGGATGCTGCCGAGATCTGGTTTGCCACCGACTTGGATCGGGAGGGAGAGGCGATTGCCTGGCACCTCACGCAGGTTCTCGATGTCGATCCCCTCCGCGCCAAGCGGGTGACCTTCGACGCGATCACGAAGTCGGAGATCCAGCGCGCCTTCCAGAATCCCCGGGCGATCAACATGCCGCGCGTCGAGGCCCAGCAGGCCCGCCGGATCGTCGACCGAATCGTCGGATACCAGGTGTCGCCGATCCTTTGGAAGAAGGTCGCGGGGGGGCTCTCCGCCGGCCGCGTCCAGAGTGTGGCCACGCGGATCGTCGTCGATCGCGAGCAGGAGATTCGGGCGTTCACGCCGGCGGAATCGTGGGAGATCTCTGCCGGGCTCGCCTTCGACGTCAAGGCCGCCCCAGCCCTCTACGAAGCGTGGACGGCCTTCATGGCCCGCCGCGACGAAAAGGGGAAGCCGCCGCTGGTGCGCGAGCGCACCGCCTGGCTCGCCGACCACCGCTCGCTGGAATGCGATCTCGTCGAGGTCGGTGGCAAGACGCTTTCCATCAAGGCGGAGAACACGTCGACCGCCGACCTCTCTAGCGCCGTCAAGTCTGCTGCCGAGGCCGCCGGGCTCATCGACATTGAAGTCGTTCCCGAAACCGACGCATCCGCCAAGGGGCGAGGCAAGAACATCGTCCGTCTCGAGGGGCGCCCCGACCCGCAGGCCCGCTACACGGTCGAATCGATCGACGTCACCCGGACGCGGTCCCGTCCCTATCCTCCCTTCATCACGAGCACCCTCCAGCAGGCCGCCAGTTCCCGGCTGGGGATGTCGACCGACCGCACGATGCGGATCGCCCAGCAGCTCTACGAAGGCATCGATCTCCCCGACGAGGGGCGGGTGGGCCTGATCACCTACATGCGAACCGACTCGACGAACCTCTCCCGAGAGGCGATCGAGATGGCCCGCCGCTACCTCAGCGAGCGGCACGGCGCGGCCTACGTGCCCGAAAAGCCCCGCACGTACTCGAGCTCCAACGAGAGCGCCCAGGAGGCCCACGAGGCGATCCGCCCGACCGACGCCTTCCGCGATCCCGACTCGATCGCCGCAGCCCTTCTCGACATGCGCGACGGCGAACAACTGCTCAAGCTCTACCGGCTCATCTGGCAGAGCTTCGTCTCCTGTCAGGCGACCGACGCCGAGTGGGATTCGACGAGCGTTCGCATGCGCCGCAGCGACCGCGACACCGGCGCCGTCTTCAAGGCCAACGGCCGGGTGCTCCGCTTCGACGGCTTTTATGCGATCAGCGGCACGCCGAAGGATGACGGCGACCAGGTGCTCCCCGACTTCACGAAGGGGACGCAGCTGGCGCCCTTCTCGATCGAGCCGCGGCAAAAGTTCCAGTCGCCTCCTCCCCGGTACACCGAGGCGACGCTCGTGAAGAAGATGGAGGAGGAGGGGATCGGCCGCCCTTCGACGTACGCGAGCATCATCAACGTCATCGAGAACCGGGGCTATGTCGTCCAGCAGGAGCGCCGCTTCCAGGCGACCGCGATCGGCGAAGCGGTGACCGGCTTTCTGAAGCGCGGTTTCCACGACCAATTCATCGAGATCGGCTACACCCGCGAGATCGAACGGGAGCTCGACCAGGTCGCGCAAGGGACGAAGAAGTGGACCGACATGCTCCACGAGTTCCACGACGAGCTGTCGCCGAAGCTCGACGAGGCGATGGAGCAGGAGCACGAGAAGGCGAAGGCCGATCCCTCCCCCTACGCCTGCCCCCAGTGCGGCCGCCGTCTCGAATACCGGCTCGGCGGGAAGGGAGAGTTTCTCTCCTGCTCAGGCTACAACGAGAAGATCATCGATGAGCCGGTCGCTCCCCCGACGGCGAAGGGAAAGAAGGCCCCGAAGCGGAAGGCGAAGCCGAAGACGCGACCGGCCTGTAGCTTCGCCATGCCGGTCGACCGGCAGCGGCGCCCACTCCTCCCCGAACAGATCGATCTCCTCTCGCCGGCGGGCGTGCCGATGGTCAAGCGGACAGGCCGGTTCGGCGACTTCCTCGTCGAGGACAAGCCGCGGCCGGTGAAGCCGAAGGGGAAGAAGGCGCTCGAGGCGCCGGCCGAACTCCCTCCCTTCATTCTCAATCTCGACAAGAAGGGGAACATCAAGTTTCCCTCGCCGCCGCCGCTGGTCACCGACATCGCCTGCCAGAAGTGCGGCGCGATGATGAACCTCCGCGACGGCAAGCGGGGCCCGTGGCTCGGGTGCCAGGCGTTTCCGAAGTGTCGTGGCCGGGAAACCTTCACGAAGCTGCCTGAGCCGCGGCAGAAGGAACTGACGCAAGCCCTCAAAGCGCTCCTCGCAGGGCGGACAGCCCTCGCGCTGACGCGCCGCGACGGCTTCACGCCAGTGGCCGACGGCACCCCCATCGCCACGCTGACGATGGTGGGGGGCGTCGCCGAGCTCCAGCCATTCGCCGGCTGACGCCCTGCCAGCCCTCACTCGTCGTCGTCGTCGTCCAGATCGTCCTCGAAGGTCGAGGGGAGATCGTCGAGGGCCATCGCGTAGGCGGTGGCGTGGGAGCGGCAGTGGGAGATGCTCACGAGGACACAGGCGATGCCGAGCTGCTCGGCGACGTCCGCTGCCCCTCCAAAGAGCGTCGCCCGGGGGCGGCCCCCGGGGGCGTTGATGACCTCGATGTCGCGCCAGCTGATCCCCCGGCGCCACCCGGTGCCGAGGGCCTTGAGGATCGCCTCCTTCGCCGCCCACCGGCCGGCGAAGTGCTGGGTGGCCTGCTTGCGGCTGCGGCAGTATTCGATCTCGGCCGGGGTGTAGACGCGGCCCACGAAGAGCTCACCGTGGCGCTCGATCATCTGCGCGATCCGCAAACACTCGGTGATGTCGGTACCGATGCCGAGGACGTTCATGCCTTCCCCCCGGCAGGCTTGGCCGGAAGCCGGGAGAGGCCGCAGGCCCGCTTCGCCCTGGAGAGGACGTCGCCCGCCTTGGCGCGGGCCCGCTCGGCCCCCTCGGCGAGGATGGCGTCGATCGTGCCCGGGTCGGCGGCGAGCTCCGCCCGGCGGCGGCGGGCGTCGGCGAAGAAATCGGCTGCCGCCGCGACGAGCGCCTTCTTGACATCCCCGTAGCCGAAGCCCCCGCGACGGTAGAGTGCGGCCATCGCCTCGCGCTCGGCTGCGGGGGCGAACAGCGAAAACAGATCGAAGAGATGATCCCCCTCCGGCTCCTTCGGCTCTTCAAGAGGGCGGGAGTCGGTCGTGATCCGCATGATCTTCTTCTTCTGGGCCCCCGGCTCCTCGAAGACCTCGATCGTGTTCTCGTAGCTCTTCGACATCTTCTGGCCGTCGGTGCCGGGAACGCGGGCGCCGGCCTCGACGAGCCGGGACTTGGGGAGCGTGAACACCTCGCCATAGAGATGGTTGAACGTGCCGGCGAGATCACGGCAGACCTCGATGTGCTGCACCTGATCCTCCCCCACGGGGACGACGGTGGCGTCGTAGGCGAGGATGTCGGCACTCATCAGGACGGGGTAGGTGAACAGCCCCGCATCGGCCGCCATGCCGCGCGATTTTTTGTCCTTGAAGGCATGGCAGCGTTCGAGAAGGCCCATCGGCGTCACCGTCATCAGCAGCCAGGTCAGCTCGGTGACCTCCGGGACGTCCGATTGCACGAACAGCGCCGCATGGACGGGATCGAGGCCGAGGGCCACCAGATCGAGGGCTGCGTCGCGAACGAAGCCACGGAGCCGCTCTGGCTCCCGGACGGTGGTCAGCGCGTGGAGATCGGCGATGAAAAAGTAAGACTCCCCCACCGTCTGCAGCTCGATGTACTGGCGGATGGCGCCGAAGTAGTTGCCCCAATGGAAGCGGCCGGTGGGCTGGATTCCGGAGAGCACCCGCGTCGGGGGGAGGGCGCGGGGGGGGAGGAGGGGGCGTGGGGGAACGGTCTTCGCGTCGTCGCTCATCAAAACGGCTTCCAGCACGGTGAGGGGGCAGGAGTCAGTGGGGCTTGGAGGGGGTCGCGGCCGGAGCGGCGCCGGGGAGGAGGAGCGTCCCGATGAGGTCTGCCAGGCGCGCCACCCCGGCTTCGGCGAGGGCCGCCGGAAGGGCGTCGAGGAGGTTGATCGAGGATCGCGGCTCGGCAAAACTCGCCGTGCCGACCTGCACGGCGCTGGCCCCGGTGACGAGGAACTCCATCACGTCATCGATCGTCATGATGCCACCGACACCGATGATCGGGGTGTCGACCGCACGCCGGATCTGATGCACGCAGCGGAGGGCGATCGGCTTGATCGCCGGCCCCGACAAACCCCCGATGACATTGCCGAGGAGCGGCTTCCGCCGCCGCCAGTCGACCGCCATCCCCTGGCAGGTGTTGATCACCGTCAGGGCGTCGGCACCGCCATCCCTGGCCCCGCGAGCGACGTCGGCGATGCTGGTCACGTTGGGCGTCAGTTTGGCGAGAATCGGCAGACGACTCACGCCACGAACCCCGGCGACAACGCTCCGACAGGCCTCGGGATCGGTGCCGAGGTCGACCCCATGGCTGACGTTCGGGCACGAGATGTTGAGCTCGAGGGCGGCGATCCCCGGAACCCCCTCGAGGCGGTCGGCAATCTGGACGAACTCCCGCTGGTCGGCGCCGGCGATGCTCACGATCACCGGGGCGGCGCAGCCCAACAGGAAGGGGAGTTGGTGGCGGAGGAAGGCCTCGACCCCATCGTTGTCGAGGCCAATCGAGTTGAGAAGACCGGCGGACGTCTCAATCGTCCGCCAGGGAACGTTGCCCGCTCTGGGCCGCTGGGTGATCGTCTTGGGAACGATCCCCCCGAGCCGGTGCAGATCGACGAAATCGACCATCTCTTTGCCATACCCGAAGGTCCCCGAGGCGACGAGGATCGGATTGGGGAGGCGGAGGCGACCGAGTTGGACGGCCAGATCGATGGAGCCCCCATCGTGCAGGCTTTTGGCGGGGGCGTTCGTCATGGGCTGCGGCGGGGGCTTCGGCGGGGCAAATGGGCCGGGAATAGGGCGGAGTTTGGGGGCTCTGGAGTGTAGCAGCCGCCGGTCCGGATGGGCCCCAGTCGACGGGGAGACAAAAAAGATCGGGTTGAGTCAAGTTTGCCGGTCGTAACGGTCGATCATCCTCACACGGTGGGGAAGAGGCGACCGGCGCCAACCCGCTGCGAGGTTGACATTAGTGCTTGTCAGTTCTAGGCTTCTGACGATTTCCAACGGGGTGGGAACCTGCCTTGGCTCTTCCGGGCCATGGGGGAACCTACATCGGACGGAGCGTCGGAGCCGTGACCAAGAAAGACATCGTCCGGACGATCGCCGAACAGATCGATCTTCCCCAGCTTCGCACGAAGGATCTCGTCCAGCGGACGTTCGATGCCCTCATCGAAGCCCTGGTCAAAGAGGGCCGGATCGAACTGAGGAACTTCGGGGTGTTCGAGATCAAGCGACGGGAAGCGCGGATGGCCCGCAACCCGCGGACGGGAGAGAAAGTTCCGGTCCAGGCAAAGAACGTGTTGACGTTCAAGCCCGGGAAGGAGATGGAGGCGAGGGTCAGAGTGGTGGATCTCGAGGCGATCGAGCGGAAGAAGGAGGAAAGTTCGCGGAACGCCGCCAAGGCACCGCGGAGAGTTTCTCCCCCGACCGACGCCCCGGAGCCCCCTCCGGCCTGAACCAATTCGATCGAGGGGCGACACCCGCTCGGACAGGATGTCCGCGGGCGAGTCGCCGGGAAGGCTGTCGGGTCAAGCGACGGCCCCCTTCCCGGAGTCGGAGTCACGGAGTCAGGGAGGACGAACGATGCGGAAGATCTGCTGGATGATTTTCGCGGCCATGGCGCTCTCGACGAGCACAGGTTGCCTCATCCCCATCTACTCCGGAGACCCGCTGCGTCGCGCTCAGCAACTCATCTTCACCTCGGAAGATCTGCGGGCGATCACCGACGAATGGGAGCGGATCTGGTTCCTCGATCAGCCGTCCCACATGACGCTCTACCGCACCCACGGCGGCATTCTCTGAGTTCCGCTGGGCCGCGCCGGCGACGGCGTGGAAAAAGTCATCGACGACTTTTTCCACGGGGAGATCAGATCTTGATCTTCGCCGCCTGGAGCTTGATCGCCTCGATCGGCACAAGCTCCCCGCGGTTGCATCCGGGGCAGGCCTCCGCCGCCTCCGCCCACGCCTGCGGCGTCCGGAGGTTGGAGTCCCAGAACGGCCAGGTCTTGCATTGCCGTGGCCGCTCCTCGTACGCGGTGCACTTCCGCGTCTTCTCATCGAGGAGAACGCAGTCTCCGCCGGGCCGCTCCTTGAGCGAGCGCCTCACCCCGACCTGCTTGACATACCGCTTCTCAAACAGCGCCGGCGTGAGGCCGACGCGGGCCGCCATGGCGTCGATCTCCGCCTGGTTGACCCACACATAGCCCTCGGAGCCGGAGCAGCAATCACCGCACTGCGTGCAGGAGAAGCGCAAGCCCTCGGCATACCAGACGTCCTTGCTCACTCCTGCCATGGGGGCACCTGCGTGGGGCTCGGGAAAGGATCGGACGTGTCGGTGTCGGGCAGGCCGAGGATCGCGGCGACGGCCGCGACGACGGCCCGAACATCGTCAGGCGTGTTGAAGGGACCGAAGCCAAGGCGGACACTCCCGCCGACGGCCGTGCCGAGGTGGCGGTGGACGAGCGCCGCACAGTGCAGGCCGGCCCGGGCCTGGACGCCGGCGATCTGCTCGAGGAGCGTCCCGACATCGGCGGGATCATAGCCCTCCACCGTGAAACCGACAATTGGCGGCCCCTTGCCGTCGCCACGCCCGAGGAGGCGGACCCCGGGGAGCGTTGCCAACGCGGCGCGACAGGCGGAGGCGAGTCGATGCCCGTGGGCCGCGAGCGCCGCGATGCCCTGCCGCTCGACCCAGGCGATCCCGGCCGACAAGCCGGCCAGCGCCGCGAGGTCGGGCGTGCCGGCCTCGAGGCGGTCGACCAGTCGCTGGGGCATCCGCAGGTCATCACTCGCCGAGCCGGTTCCCCCTTGGACGAGCGGCCGCGGCTCGATCCCTTCGCGGGCGAACAGCATCGCCCCCCCTTCCGGCCCCTGGAGCCACTTGTGCCCTGCGGCGACGACAACATCCGGGGCCGACGCGCCGCGGGGAAGGGGGACGATCCCGGCGGTCTGCGAGGCATCGAGGAGGCTCAAGCCCCCCCGCTCTCGGGCGATGTGGGCCAGCGCCACCGCGTCCTGGAGCGTTCCGGTGACATTCGACGCATGGCTGAAGACGAGCATCCGCGTTGCCGGTCGCCAGGCTCTGGCGACATCGTCCGGATCGACCGCTCCCGCCGCGTCGCAGGGAACGACATCGAACTCGATCAACCCTCGGTCGGCGAGCCATTGGAGCGGGCGGAGCGTGGCGTTGTGATCGGCGGCCGTCGCCAGGAGATGCCATCCCGGCTCGACGAGACCATGGATGGCGACATTAAGGCCGAGGGTGGCGCCCGACACGAGCGCGACACGCTGCGGATCGTCGGCACCGACGATCCGGGCTGCCGCGGCCCGGGCCGCCGTGCGGATGGCGTCGGCGCGGCGGGCGTCGGCATGGATCCCACGGCCCGCCGCGGCGCCCACCTCGCGGAGGGCGTGGAGGACGCCGTCGATCACCGAGCCCGGCTTCGGCCACGACGTCGCCGGGTGATCGAGATACCGCCGTGGAGGCGCCGCAGGGATCACGTCAGCCGCCGATCTGATACATGGCTCGAACCGGCCGCTCGAAGCCTGGCTCCCCGATGCCATGGGCGGCCCGCTTGGCGGCCGTGCAGTCGAGAAGGAGGCTGGCGAGGCGGGCGTCGAGGTCGCCCGCTCCCGATCGGAGCAAGGCTCGAGCGTCCCACTCGGAGGTCGAAAACAGACAGTTGCGAAACTGGCCATCGGCCGTGAGGCGGAGCCGGTCGCAGCGATCGCAGAATGGGTGCGAGACTGGATCGATGAACCCGACCAGGCTCCCGTCGGCGTATCGCCAGTCGACCGCCGGTTGACCGGGATCGGTGCCGGGGGCGGGCTCGAGGGCACCAAACTCCCCCTCGAGGATCTGCCGCACCTCGTGGCCGGTGAGCACCTGCGCACCCGACCAGGCCGACTCGGCATCGAGCGGCATGAACTCGATGAAGCGGAGATGGAAGCCCGCGCGGCGACAGTAGCGGGCGAGGGGAACCACCTGGGCCTCCGTGATCCCGCGGACCGACACCGCGTTCACGCGGATCCCGGTGAATCCCGCCGCGCTGGCCGCCTCGAGCCCGGCAAGCACGTGATCGAGACCGTCGGCCCGGGCGATCCGCCGGAAGGCCTCGTCGTCGAGCGCGTCGAGACTGACGTTGAGGCGGTGGAGCCCCGCTGCCCGCAGCGCCCCGGCCTGCGATTCGAGCAGCAGTCCATTGGTCGTGAGCGCCACCTCCTCGATCCCGGGCACGGCGACGAACCTGGCGATGAGATCGGGAAGCCCGCGGCGGAGCAACGGCTCGCCGCCGGTGACTCGGACGGAACGAACCCCGAGGCCGGCTGCCACCGCCACGACGCGGACGAACTCATCGAACGTGAGCAGGTCCTCACGCGGCTTGAACGTCGCGTCGAGGGGCATGCAATAGGTGCAGCGGAGCGTGCAGCGGTCGGTGACGCTCACGCGGAGGTCGGTGTGGATCCTGCCGAAGCCGTCGACGAGCCGATCGACAGGAAGGGGCGCGGCAGGCGCAGGGGCGTGGGGCACGGAGCCGGTGTCGGTCATCTCCCCTCCCCGACGCCAGAGCGCATGTCACCGGGATGGAGCCAGGTGCGTACGCCGGCGCCGTCCTCCTCGCACTTCCAGATCGGCACCTCCCTCTTCACCCGTTCGAGGAGCCACTCGGCAGCGGCGAAGGCTTCCTTGCGATGGGGAGCGCTTGCGGCAATGGCGATGCTCGCCTCCCCCACGGCGACCCTCCCGAGCCGATGAACGATCACGCAGCCGCGAAGGGAGAACCGTTCCATCGCCGCAGAGCGCAGTTCCTCGAGCATCGCCAGAGCGAGTGGCTCATGGGCCTCGTAGTCGAGGCCGAGCGTCGTCACACCGTCGGTGACGCCGCGCGTCGATCCCAGAAAGAGGACGTTGCCGCCGGCATCGGCCGCCGACACCGCCGCGAGCGCGGCCGCGCCGTCGATCGGGCCGCGGACGAGCCGACAGGGGCCGGATCCGGTGAGAACAGCCGGTGCAGCAGCGGGATTGCCTTCCGGCGATCCGGGGGAAAACGGCGCGGACATCGTCAACCTCCGCTCACCGGTGGGATCAACGCCACATCGGCGCCGGCGGCGATGCTCCGATCGTCGGCTGCATAACGGCCGGCGACGGCGACGGCGCTGCGCGTCAGGAGCGGCCCGATCGCCGGTCGGGCTGCGAGGATTTCCCGCCGCAGGTCGGCGACCGTCCCGCCGTTCCAGTCGATCTCCAGCTGGCGCGAACCGACGATCTCCACCATCCCGGCAAAGAGCGTGACAACGAGCCGCTGGCCTGCCGCGGGGGAGGGGAGCCGATCGAAGGGGGTGGGATCGCTGGGCATGGAGGGCTTGTCGGTTCGGATCATCCCGGAGATGGAGCGCGAGACGAAAACTCAGCTCGTCGTCAACCGTCCGCTCCCAGTGGTGAGGAGGGGATCGAGCCCGGCAGGGCCGGGGAGGAGCCGCCATGCCTTGGCGAGAAGCTTCACCGGATGGACCGTCGGCTTTGTCGTTCCCTGTTCCATTTGTAGCCGGCAGGCGCTGCACTCGGTAGAGCCGACATCGACCCCCCCGCCACGCATCGCCGACACCAACCCCAACCCGATCCGGAGGCTGGAACGGTGATGGTCGTGGTGCAGTCCCCAGGTGCCCCCCATGCCGGAGCATCCCCGGTCGGCGGCGTCGATCGCGAGGCCGGGAATGAGGCGGAGGAGGTGCTCGCTGGCACTCATCTGCCCGGGCACGCGGAGGTGGCAGGGGGTGTGATGGAGCACGCGGGCGGGGAGCGGGTCGAAGTCGAGCTTGAGCTTTCCTTCGCGGTGCAGCTCCCAGAGGTAGGTGGTGGCGTCGCAGGTCGCCTCGACCACCCGCGCCATGTCGTCGTCCTCGACGAGGAGCGGATAGTCGTGAGTGATCGCCGTCACCGCGGCAGGCTCGGTGCAGACGATCCGGTAGCCGAGTCGCACGGCCTCAGCCAGCACGCGCATATTCGTGGCCGCCACCTTCCGCGCGGCGGAGAGATCCCCCGCAGCCACCAGCGGCATGCCGGAGGCGAGCTGGCGGGGATCGATCGAGACCCCGACGCCGTGGCGCTCGAGAACGGCCACGAGGGCCTCGACGAGGAGCGGATCGTGACGCCGGGCGTAGGTGTCGAGGAACAACAGGACGCGCGGACCGCCGCGGCGCGACGGACGGGTCAGCCCCCGTCGGGCTGCCCAGCGCATCGTTCGGTTGCCGGTGAAGCGCGGCAGCTTCCGCCCCTGCGCGACGCCGACGGTCTTCTCGAGGATCCACCGTGCCCGTGGGTCGGCGATGGCGGCATTGGCCAGCGGGGCCACCAGCCCCCCCCACCGCGACAGACTGTCGACGCGCGACAGCAGCCATGCGGAGAGCCCGAGGCTGTTCTCGGCAACGTCCGCCCCCTTGAGCTGCATCACGAGCGCCGGCACGTCGACGCCGGCGGAGCACTCGAGGCGGCACTGGTGGCAGTTGAAGCAGGTGTCGGCAATGGCACGGACCTCGTCGCCGGTGAGCGACTTCGGATCGAGCCGGCCGGCGAGGAAAGCGCCGAACAGGTTGGCCTTCGCCCGCGGCGAGGCCTCCTCGGAGGGATCCTCGCGGTAACGCGGGCACATCCGGCTCCCCGCGGCCTGCGTCCGGCACGCGCCGCATCCGTTGCAGGCATCGACCTCCCCCGCCGCGCCGGGCTCCGCCCAAAGGAGCACCGGGAGCGCTCGCGCCGCCGGCGACGCGGGGGCGGGCGAATGGGAATCGCCCGGCGAAAGGACTGGACCACGGAAGGGGAATCCGACCTCCCCCGGCCCGCGGACGATCTTCCCGGGGTTCAAGAGCCCGGCAGGGTCGAAGACGCGCTTGATCCGCGCGAACACCTCGGCCAACTCGGGGTAATAGCGGTCGAAAAAACCGGTCCGCGATAGCCCCAGCCCCTGCTCCCCGCCGATCGTGCCACCGACCGCGACGACCTCGTCGTAGACCGCCTCCGCGAGGCGCACAAGCGCCGCTCGATCGGCGGGATCTCCCGGATCGGCGTACGGGCGGACATGGAGCTGGCCGTGGCCGGCATGCCCGAAGATCATCGCCGTCGCGGCACAGCGTTTGAGGGCTCCCTGAAGACGGCCGAGGAAATCGGGAAGCGCCTCTGGGGGAACGACGATGTCCTCGATGAACGGCACGGGGCGCGAGACTCCGCGGACGCCATGGAGCGTGGAGACGACGTGGCGCGAGAGATCCCAAAACATGGCCGCGTCACCGGCATCCTCGGCGCGGCGGATGTCGAGGCACAGCCGCTTCACCCCCTGGAGGCGCCGGATCGCGTCGTCGAGCCGGGCATTGGCGGCGGTGATGGTGGTGTCGCTGAACTCGATGAGGAGCCCGGCATCGGCCACCGGCGGGATGAGGAGGTCGAAGTCGACGCGCGATCCCCGGGCCAGCGCCAGGTGACGCTTGTCGAACAGGTCGCACGCGCTGGGCCCGAGCGACGAGATCCGCAAGCTCGCCTGCCCAGCCTTCTCGAGCGAGTCGAAGAGCACCAGCGCCACGGCGACGGCCGCGTCGACCGGCACCGTCCGGAGCGTGGCCTCGGTGACGATGCCGAGGGTCCCTGCCGCGCCGCACATCAGCCGCGGCAGATCGATGAGGCCGTCGTGGCGGAGGTCGTCGAGCCGGTAGCCGCCGTGCGACAGCCGATTTCCAGGCTGGCCGGCCGCGATCACCGCCGCCGATTCAGCGAGCACCTCGTCGACGCCGATGGCCAGGGCGGCCACGCGGGCGGCCGGATCGACAGGACCGCCAGCCACGCCCGCTCCGGGGATGACGGGCAGGAGCCGGGGGGGCGTGGGCTCGAGCTCGACGACCGTCCCGTCGGCGAGCACGGCCTGCACCGCCGCAACCCGTCCCCGCACCGCGCCATGGCGGAGGAACCGGCTGCCGGAGGTGTTGCGGCCGATCATCCCTCCGATCGTCGTCACCGCCGCCGCGGCCGGGTCGGGGCCGAAGGTGCGGCCGAGACGCTGGAGATGCTCCTCGAGTTGGAGCCCGACGACCCCCGGCTGGACACGCACGGTGTCGCCGCTGGTGGCGACGATCCGGCGGAGGAATCGCGAGCAGTCGATCACCACCCCGGGGCCGAGGGAATCGCCGGTGAGGCTCGTCCCGGCCCCACGGGGGTGGACAGCCACGCCGCGTTCGCCGGCCCAGCGGACGGTGGCCGCCACGTCATCGACACTCCGCGGCCGAACCACGACCAACGGCCAGACCTCGAACAGGCTGCCGTCGGTGGCGTAGAGGGCGCGCGAGGCGTCGTCGCAGAGAACCTCCCCGGCCACGACCCCGCGCAGGTCCTCCGCGATTCGCTGACGTTCCTGATCCATGGAGTGTCTTTCCCGAGCGTGTGCCGCCGTTGCGTTCCCGGAATCAACCGCCGGCCGGGGGACGCGCCGCCAGCTCGTGCAGCCGGGCCACCTGCTGGCGATGGCGCTCGTGGGTCTCGAGATCGAAGGGGGCGAAGCCGTCGGCACCGGCCCCGCGGTAACGTGCCCCGCAGCGGTAGCAGGCGACGCAATCGGGGACGAGGAGATAGAGCAGCAGATCGATCAGCGCCGTCACGAACAGGATCGCGAACGTCGCCACGAGCTCCCGCATCCCCCAGGTGACACAACTGCCGAGGAGCCCGACGACGACGATCCCCACGCCGAGGCGTTGGGGGAAATCCTTGCGGACGAACAGATCGGCGCTCGGGCAGACGAGGCACCGCGCCAACCGCGGCGGCGAGTCGCTCGCGAAGCTGTCGGCAGGCACCTCGAGGGCGGTGCCGCAGTGCGGGCAGGCGAGGACGGAGAGCGTCTCGATCCCTGCCAGACGCACCGGCGCCGAACAGGTCGGGCAGTCGTATCCGATCTGCATGATGGGGAATCCGCGGGTGGTCGGGGCTTCGGTGGGGCGCGCGGGCGGGGCTCGATCGGGGGCTCGTCAGCCCGCCGCGAGGAGTTGGGCCGCCAACTCCCCGACGATCGCTGCCAGGCACGCCACGTAGAGGATACCTGTGGCGCTCTGCGTGTTGGGGATGTCGAGCGTTTTGCGGCTCATCCACAGGAGGACGGGGAGGCCGACGAGCCCCGCCAACCAGCGCAGCGCCCACAGCGACGAGGCTGTGGCGGAGTGGACGGCGGGGGCGACGGCCGAGGAATCGCCGAGGAGCCGGGCCCCACCGGCCGCGACAATCGCCAGAAGCAGTTGCGGCAACCAGGCGAGCAGGGCCACGTCGATCATCCGCCGGAGGGCGTCGACGCGCATCCCGGGGGCGTTGAGATACCAGTGGCCAAGGAGCATGGCGTGGACGGTGAGGCCGACGATCGCTCCGGAAAGGAGGTGGCGGGTGACGGTCTGGAGCGGGGCCCCTGCGACCTCCACCCCACGCTCCGGGACCACCGTCGCGACCATGGCAACGGCCCCCGCGAGGAGCGCGGCGGCGAGGCCGCAGGCACCGACGCCGGCACGGATCCGGTGGGCAAGCCACAGCACCGTCCCCATCCAGGCGACGACCGCCGCCGCCGCCGGCAAGACCCACAGCGCCCCCGGCACGGCGCTGTGGGCGAGGAGGGCGGCAAACGTTCCCAGCCCCATGACGACGAGGAGATTGACCCGGAAGAACCCTGGCGGCACGAGGGCGGAAGGGGTGAGGACGAGACCGAGCGCCATCCCGAAGCCGAACCGGCAGAGAAAGTCGACCAGCATCGTCATGGAGCAGGCCTGGCGATCAGGAGGAGCGGCGACCGTAGATCAGCGACAGCACCTCGGCCCGACTGGAGACGTTGGAGCGGAACAGCCCCTTCATCGCCGACGTGACGCATTCGCTCCCCGGCTTGCGGATGCCGCGGATCGTCATGCAGGTGTGGACTGCCTCCACGACGACCGCCACCCCCTTCGCCCCCAGTTCCTCGACGAGCAGGTCGGCAACGGTCTCGGTGAGCCGCTCCTGAACTTGCGGCCGCCGCGACACCACCTCGACGATCCGCCCCAGCTTGCTCAAGCCGAGGACGCGGCCATCGGGGATGTAGCCGATGTGGGCCTTGCCCATGAACGGGAGGAGATGGTGCTCACAGACACTGTGGAAGGCGATGTCGCGGACGAGCACCACCTCGTCGTACTTCTCCGTGAACGCCGTCTTGAGGTGGACGCGGGCATCCTGATGGAGCCCCGAGAACAGCTCGGCATACATCCGCGCCACGCGGGCCGGGGTGTCGAGGAGCCCTTCGCGGTCAGGGTTCTCACCGACGGCGAAGAGGATCTCGCGCACGGCCCGTTCGATCCGGGCATGGTCGACAGGCCCAGTATGGCCGGCACGGAGTCGGGCCAGTTCGGGGTCGTCGGAACCGCACGAGGGGACATCGCCGGGGGGGATCATGGTCATACGTGAAGTGTACCACTCCCATCCGGGGCTTGAGGCCGTGGCCCCGCAGAGCCGGCGATTCTCAGCCCCGCGGGATCAATTGCGGCTGAATGGCGGTGGAAACGGGCGCTGGCCGCGGGAGGTCCGGGCGGCGAGGGCCTTGACGAGCATCCGGGTGCGGCGGAGGACGTCGGGCTCAGCGAGCATCCGCAGCTTCCAGTCCGGGTCGACGTCGAGGGAGTAAGCGACGATATCCGAAAGCATTCCCAGCGACACCTTCGCCCCGATGAGCTGATCCAGCTGCTCCTGGGCATCGGGGATCTGCGGCAGCGTCCGGCGGAAGGCGGCGAGGAGGTCGGCCTGGAGGGTGACGGCCGCCTCGTCGGGGAGCGCAGGCTCGAGATCCTCGACGATCGCCCCCTCGAACACCCGGAACGGGCGCATCGGAGGAAGCTCGGCGCCGAGCTTCAGCCGACGGACGCCGAGAAGGAGAACGTTGTAGGTGCCCTGTGGGGTGCGTTGGTGGGTGGCGACCCGGCAGAGGCAGCCAATCGGCGCCACCGTCGGCCGCGCCGGGGCATCCTCGTCGGGCCCCTCGTACGGCACGAGCGTTCCCATCGTGATCAGCCGATCGGTGGCCAGCGCCTCTTCGAGGAGCGCCCGGTAGCGCGGCTCGAAGATGTGGATCGCCTGCATGACGTGCGGAAACATCACCAGATTGGGCAACGGGAAGACCCGCGCCAGCCCCTGGAAATGCTCCGGCTCGAAGGCGAGGGGTTCGTCGGACATCGGCGCTTCAGGTGGGGGATGGGTCGAGGTGGATTTCGGGGAGGAGCTCGGGATCGAGGGGGATGTCGGCCGTCGCCGCGGGGTCAGCCACCACGTCAGCCAGACAGCGATCGAAGTCGTGGAGGAACGTCACCAGATCGAGGCCGAGGTAGCTGGGCAGATAGGGCTCGAGGTAGCCATGGACGCTGCCGTGGAGCTTGCGGGCACCGCGGAGATTGCCATTGCCGAAATGATAGAGTGCCACCGCGGCCTGAATGAGCCCCTGGTAGAACTTTCTCGCTTCACCGCGATACTCGGTCCAGAGTTCTTCCCAGACCTCGTGGCTCTCGAAGTAGTCGCAGGCGTTGAAATGGCGGATCCCCTCGAGATAGAGCGGATCGTAGGGTGTTTCGGAAGCCATGAAAGGTTCACGCCGGCGGCGGGATCGGGTGGATGACGGGTAGGCAACGCGGACGGCGGCCGGGGACGACATGAATCCTAGCACTCCAGACCCCCAACGGGAGCAGGCCGAACCGGTTCCGACGCCGCCCCGGGCTCAACGAATGAGCCGGAAGGCCCGGGTCGAGCCAGCTACGACGCCGCCCCGGGCTCAACGAATGAGTCGGAAGGCCCGGGTCGAGCCAGCTACGACGCCGCCCCGGGCTCAACGGATGAGCCGGAAGGCCCGGGTCGAGCCAGCTACGACGCCGCCCCAGGCTCAACGAAGGAGTCGGAAGGCCCGGGTCGAGCATGGCAAATCCGTGGCCGAGCGGCTCTCAGAGCTCTACCCCGCCTCCCGCTGTTCGCTCGATTTCCGCTCGCCACTCGAGCTCCTTCTGGCGACCATCCTCTCGGCCCAGTGCACCGATCGCCGCGTCAATCAGGTGACCCCGGAGCTGTTCCGCCGCTGGCCGACCGCCGCTCGCTTGGCCGCCGCGCGACAGGAGGAGGTCGAGGAGGTGATCCGCAGCACCGGATTCTTCCGGGCGAAGGCGAAGAACCTCCTCGGCTGCTGTCAGGGGCTCGTCGAGCGGCATGGCGGCGAGGTCCCCGTCACGCTCGCGGAGCTGGTGAAGCTGCCGGGCGTCGGCCGGAAGACGGCCAACGTCGTCCTCGGCGTCGGGTTTGACCGCGCCGAAGGGATCGTCGTCGACACCCACGTCGGGCGGATCTGCCGGCGCCTCGACCTCACGCGCCGCAGCGACGCGGTCGGCGCCGAGCGCGACCTCGTCGCGGTCGTCCCCCGGGGCCAGTGGATCGTCTTCAGCCATCAGCTCATCGATCACGGCCGCGCCGTCTGCCTCGCCCGTCGGCCCCGCTGCGCAGGCTGCGGGCTGGCCGACCTGTGCCCGCAGCGCGGGGTGCCGGTCGCGGCCGGCGGCCGCGTCGCCCGCCGCAGAACGCCGGCAGGGCATGGGAAGGAGCCCTCCGGAGGGGTACACTCCGACGGAGTTCGAAGGCAGACCGGTCGGAAGCCGCGCGGGAACGTTCCATGATCCTCTCTGGCCACGAGATCCGCCGGCAGCTCGGCCACAACATTCGCATCGACCCGTTCGACGAGTCGAAGCTCAACCCCAACAGCTACAACCTCTCCCTCCACGACGAACTCCTCGTCTACGAAGAGGTGGTGCTCGACATGCGGAAGAGCAACCGCGTGGAGCGGGTGAAGATCCCCGAGGAGGGGCTCGTCCTCACGCCCAACCAGCTCTATCTCGGCCGCACGATCGAACGGACCGAGACCCACAACCTCGTGCCGATGATCGAGGGGCGCAGTTCGATCGGCCGGCTCGGGCTCTTCGTCCATGTCACGGCCGGCTTCGGCGACGTCGGCTTCTGCGGCTACTGGACCCTCGAGATGTTCGCAGTACAGCCGGTGAAGATCTATCCGGGCGTGCAGATCTGTCAGCTCTTCTTCCACCAGATCCACGGCGACATCACCGAATACTCGAGTGAAAAATACCAACACAACCGCGACATCCAGCCGAGCATGCTGTTCCGGGAACTGAGCCCTGAGGCCGACGGCGCCCAGCAGCTCCATCTCGAGTTCGGCGCGGACCGGGTCGGGGCGGCCGCAGCGACGTCGCCGCCGGCCCCAGCGGTGTCCCGTACCCCCCAGAGGTAACCCCGATGCTCTCGAAGATCCTGGCCTGGTCGGCGCTCGCCCTCACGATCCTCTTTGCCGGCGTGTCGCTGGCGGGCGTGTTCGGCGGCAGTGCCCTCGGCGGCCTGGCGCCCACGCTGATCCTCGCCGGGGCCGCCCTCGCCGGGATCGCCGCCTTGCTGGCGATGGTGGTCCTCGTTCTCGGGGCTTTCCAGTCCTGAGGCTGTCGGGCCGGGCTGACCTCGGGGGCCCGTTCGCGTATTCTTGCGGTTCGCGCGGCATGGCCCTTCATGCCCCTCTGTCCATCCATGAAAGGTTTCTGGCGTGCTTCGAAGTCACACCTGCGGTGAGTTGCGAGCGGACGATCTCGGTCGGGAAGTGACGCTGTGCGGGTGGATCGACCGCGTCCGCGACCACAAGGGGGTGATCTTCCTCGACCTCCGCGACCGCTGGGGACGGACGCAGGTCGTGATCGGCCCCGAGAGCCCCGCTGCGACGCTCGCCGCTGCCCGCGCTGTCCGCCCGGAATGGGTCGTGCTCGTCCGCGGTACCGTCGGCGCCCGCCCCGAGGGAACGACCAACCCCAAGCTCATCACCGGGGCGATCGAGGTCGTCTGCCGCGATCTCGAGGTTCTCAACGAGGCCGAGACGCCAGTCTTCCAGCCGGGGGCCACCGAGCTCCCCGGCGAGGAAGTCCGCCTCACCAACCGCTGGCTCGACCTGCGGCGGCCGGCGATGCAGCAGAATCTTTTCCTCCGGCATCGGATCGTGAAGATCATGCGCGACCATTTCGATGCCCTCGGCTTCATCGATGTCGAGACGCCGATGCTCGGCCGGAGCACGCCGGAAGGGGCCCGCGATTACCTCGTTCCCAGCCGCCTCGACCACGGCTCCTTCTTTGCCCTGCCGCAGTCGCCGCAGCTCTACAAGCAGCTGCTGATGATGGCGGGCTTCGACCGCTACGTG
>Ga0114959_10000936_pt1 | contig 26879 bp, 19 predicted proteins | sample C_130625_EF_Meta_FD_87317 | JGI IMG/M metagenome (GOLD analysis project Ga0114959, IMG submission 87317) | Freshwater microbial communities from Lake Croche, Canada to study carbon cycling - C_130625_EF_MetaG | ecosystem: Environmental > Aquatic > Freshwater > Lake | place: Lake Croche, Canada... | reverse complement strand
CATGGTTTTGTAAATTCATTACCATATATGGTCTATATATTTGTATAGTCATTAGTTTTATGGTCTTAGTCAAAGAATTTTCCTATAGGACCCCCCCCTCCAAAAAAAATCTCTTCCTGTTTTTTTATTTTGTCCACATTGATGCTGAGTGAGTATCGTTCTTTTTTCTTTGTTATGTGTAACATTCAGTAACATTCAGTAAGATTCAGTAATATTCAGTAGGATTCAGTAAGATTCAGTAACATTCAGTAACATTCAGTAACATTCAGTAACATTCAGTAAGATTCAGTAGGATTCAGTAGGATTCAATAACATTCAGTAAAATTCAGTAGAATTCAGTAGAATTCAGTAGAATTCAGATCGATTTATTTATATGATATTGGTTCGATTAGACTGATTATCAGACCATCTCAAAAAATAAAGTGTTTACTAGAGATAACGCTTGGTAAAGGTGTACACGTCTGATGCGAATACCGCAACAATAGCCCATGTAAATGGAAGCCATATGGGAATAGTAAATTCGGTTTTCTTATATTCCCACATTCCGTACATGATACAGATGTATTCTGCCAACGCCATGATTACACCGATTATAGTTGCATACACAGCCGTATGATACGGATTGTTTGAAAGAATACATACTATAGCGAGAATAATCGCATGAATGAATGCTATCCATCGTTCGGAATCTTTCATTGCAATTGCTGAGATATATGTTGTCAAATAAAGACAGCTTTTTATTACAGAAATCATTGATATAATAATTCCTAGATAAAAAAGAGAATGTGAACAAAAAAGCGAATTACACGCGAGCAGGTGTTTTGAAGTCCTTGTCGACATGAGCGATCAAGCTGATGACATTTCGATGCAAGTTGAGGAGATCGTCTTTGCGATCGGGATCCTGAGTCTTGGCGACCTTCTCTTCGAGAGCTAGCTTCAGGTGCTTGAGGGACTTCTTGTAGTCGGCAATCTTGTAGCCGTATCCGTCGCGATGGGCAAGGATCATCCAACCAAGCTGCTCGAACATAGCCTTGGTCCAGCAATGAAGACCATGGTAGGTAACAGTGTAGTGCATGATGTATATGTTTACGGTAGATTTTTTAGAACTTTTTAGAGCCCTTTATATTCAGGTAGGTCCTCTGAAGAATATAAAATACGAATAATCTGTTTTGTTGGATGTTCGTCAAGCTTTGTTTTGTAAATTTGGAATACGTTTTTTTTAAATTTTCCGGCAAATATACTTCCAGAAATGGGTGCAATCATTAATGTATCTAGGTCTTTATCATTATCATAATCATTAAGGATTTTATCATACAATGTTCCAAGTATGTGTTTATTATCATCACTGAATTGGGACTCTCCGTTTAAATTTGGACCTGAAACATGGTAAACGGTTATCTTGATTGTATCATTGTAATCATATAACTGTTTGAAATAAAATCCTGTTATATTCGTTTTTGTAACTTTTTGATTTTGTTTGTGTGTATTGATAGCTGGTTTAACGTTATTATTAAGCAACTTAATATTCTCTTTATTTCTAAACAACTGATTGTAAATTACTCCACTTAATCCGCCTGCCCCACCAGTTATGTTTGTTTCCACAATATTATTCAAAAACGGTCCAGCAGGATCAACGATAGCAATCCCCTTTTTATTTATTTGTAGCTTGTCTTGAAATAATTTACTTCCGCTTACAATTATTTCAATTGGTTGTGTTTGTGGTTTTGATGTTTCTACATCAACAGCTTTCTTTACATCATCATCTTCATCTTCTTCTTCCTGTTCATCATCTTCATCATCTTCATCCTGTTCATCCTCTTCATCCTCATCGACATCATCATCCTCATTGTCATCATCCTGTTCATCATCTGCTTCATGATCATCCGCATCAGCTTTCTCATCATGAACATGAACAACTTCATCTATTTTTTTGATTTCTTTAGTAGAAACAACTGTATATGCATACTCTGTATTGTTTATAGTGAGCCTCCTACCTATAACATCGTCATTACTGTAAATATGTCTATCGTTACCTTTTGTTTCAAAGTTTTCTTCCATAAATTGCTTGTTAATTGTCACATTAGTACAATCCCCATCTCCAGTATTATTTCTCTCTAAGACTTCATAAACCTTACTAGGTTCTTTTTCATACTGAACACGATCTCCTATCTGAAACTCACAAGTAATACCCATAATACTATCATGGGTGTTTCTCAAATCTTTATTATAGAAAGCTTTTTCGGTGTTTATAAATGGCTCGAAATGATAGTCTCCATAGTTTATAATCATATATGCTTGTTCATTATCTATATCCTCCAACGCACTGTTAATGTTACGAATAGTCACTGGTTTATCATCCGATGTATTAATATAGTGTATGTTTAAATTAAAGTATTTGGATATTAGATTTAACCAATCATCATTTAACATTTCTTGTGATGTTAAAATATCGATAGTATATAGATATTGATGCTTTTGATCAACAACCGTCCTCAACATATCCTTTAATATGCTGGAGAGATATACACGTCGAAAAGCATTAGAAATCTTATTCCTGTCTGCTTCAATACACTTTCTAAACGAATCACTAAATAAAGTCAGTATTGATATAATCAAACAGTCATTTTGACCAGCTCCGCCATTTGCATAAATTTGGTTTTGATTCAATATTTTTTCCCATTCTTTTTGGTCATCTCTTAAAAACGTTAGAATATCATCGTAATTTTCGTTGTTATACTTTTCTGTAATTTGCGTTTTAATGCGATTAATTAAGTTTTTTTTATTTTCATCACTTCTTGTTAGTTGGATGCTATTTGGAACTTTTATTGGTGATTTTGGATTCTTTTCGTTGTATTCTTTTATATAATTTTGAACAAACTGCTCAATACTTTGTGGTGACCTTGTTATTTCAGCTGCTGACAGTGATGGTGCTGATGATGTGGCTGTTAGTTCTACTGGTGATGTGGCTGTTAGTTCTGCTAAAGGGTTTGATGTTACTGGTGATGTGGCTGTTAGTTCTGCTAAAGGTTTTGATGTTACCTTTATTGATGATGTTGCAACTGCTTGTGATGCAACTGCTTCTGCTACTTCTTCTCTTTTATTTGGAGATGCCTGTATTGATTTTGCTGCTTCACTATTATCTCTAGCTCTATTTGTATTAGTCGAAACAATACGAGAAGCCGGTGGTGCCCCAATATAAGCACTCGAATAATATGATGATGGATAGCCGTAATGATTTGTTTTTGTCCAATCAAAACTGAAACCCATATTAGGTGCATTGAGTCCAGTGGTAGAGCCAACATACGGATTTTCTTTTTCTGACGTGTTTGTCTCTTGAACAGGTTTTGAGGTTTTCCTAGTATCAGTTATCTTTTTTCTAGTTGATTCTGATTGCGAATCCGAATCGGATTCTGATAAAGCGGCACCCACACCGATTAAGCCTAAAAAACCAACGAATATATACGGGCCGTAATAGTTCATTATTCTAACTATCAAAAAAAATTACGCTTAAACTTGATAATCCACGTCTACTTTGTGAATATCCGAATAACTAGCCCGTTGCTTTCCCATGATAGGATTAAAGGAATACCAGTTTGATTGCGGTTGTAGCTTCTTCCAATATTGGTCAATCGCATACACATGGTATTCATCATAATGAGTTCTCTCTAAGTGAACTGCGCCTTCTTCGAAGTTGGCGAGTAACTTTTTCGCAAACTTTTTATTCAACATATAGCCGGACGTGGTATGGGCGTTTTTGACCTTGTCTACAAAGCTATATTCAGATGGAACAATTTCTACCGGGCTCATAGACAACATACAAACATCAAACGTGTTAGACACATCTGAGTTAAAGAAATTGTAAAATAGTTCTGCTAGGACCGATACAGGTTGAACGAACTCGAAATCATCTTCTAATACGATACAATTGGTGTGTGGAGATGCGATAAAGCGTTTCAGGCAATCAATGTGGGACATTGAACATCCTAGAGCTCCAAAATCTGGTTTATCGACCGCCTTAATTCGCACAATTTTTTCTTCGGGAAGACCGAGTTTATGAATCTCGCTCAATACCTGTTCCTTACGGTCGGGTCGTCTGTCCAAATTGATGTAGTAAACGACATCGATATTTGAAAAGGCCACATTGGGTTCTGTATCTTCGTTTTGGGGTACGAGAGGAAGGGTAAATGATTCGACTGTCCATGCAGTATACAATAGATATAATACAGCGAATCCAATAATGAAACACACAAGAATCATACCCAGATTGCACTTCATTTACTTTACTGTTGGCAAAGAGAAATATATTGCTACAACAAAGCAACCACGAAAGTTACGATGGTGAAGAGCGCTCCTCCCCACAACGTGTCTCGAATGGCGACTTCCAACGGGTAGTTTTTCAAAATAGCCAGGCACGTAAAGTTGTAGACTCCATACGTGAGCAGCCCTAATAGACCTCCGTATTCCATGGCGATAATGAATTTGTAACTCCATGTATCAGATGGAGACATATAAGAAGGCATGCGCTCCAAGACGATTGGAACCGCGTACAACACCAGGAGAGCGTAGAGACAGAGATAGGACATGGCTGCTCCAGGTAGATTAGTTTCCATGTCGGAACCCTGAACGACACGTGTCGCTGCGCTATAGAGGGGTAGGTTTGCGGAGATCCAAATACCGTCGCAAATCACGATCAATACCAATACGATGAAATACTGAAAGAGGCTTAGGCGTGTTTCATACATGAGTTGTACGTTTACTTACTTTGTGCGATAGATAATATAAAGCTGAAGTGCGGTATTTATGGAATGGGTAAGATGTGTGTGAACTTATCTTACGTCCTGTTACTGTTTCCGTATGTCTATCATCGGCACAGTCTTGAGTTATGGCAATCAGTCTGCATTTTTAGCTTGAGCCTGGTGTCGTTTTTCTATCACACTGCGAGAGAAAGACGGAATATGCCTTTGGCTACTACACGTTATTTGTACAAAGTGGATCATATTCAAATTCATATAGGACTTGCTTACCTGCTCATGAAAGCACTAGACTTGCCTTTTTCTCTAATCGGTTCTAAACTGTGGTATAGTATTGTGGTCATAAATGAACATAGTGGGATCGTGAATATTTCTACGTCTCTTCATGCTATCGGAGTCGCGTGTATGTTCTTTCTGAGCGCTGATATGATCAGGAGATCGTGTTTTCTATTGGGAATGTTTATAGCCAGTCGCGGATATAAGGGCTGTAATATTTCTGGGAAAGGAGCATCCGATAATACCTATACCCCTTGGGATGAATCCTCGAAATGCATGTGGCATGGCGGTATGTCTGTTTTGATGACGTTAGTAATCGATGAATTTGTTGTTTGTTCATAGATAATCAAAAAAAGTATGAGTCTATTCCTGTGCGGCCATATCTAGGAACTTGCGCGATGGATTCCATGAACGCTTTTGCAGAACAGTATTATGCTTTGGGCTAGGACTAGGACTAGGATTAGGAGTAGGATTAGGATTATGATTAGGAGTAGGAGTAGGAGTAGGACCTTTGTCTGACTCTGTATCTGTTCCATAGTCTGCAAGCATCTTGAGTGGATTTGTTTTGTCCGATGGTGAGGATGAAGAAGACGGATCGATAATCAGCTTACGCTTCTGTCCAGGTGTCTTTATCTGTACCTTTAGTTTTGAATCTATTTCTTCTTCTGATTTGCTGTCGCTATCGTAATCTTTGTCTTTGTTTTGTGTTGACTCATCGTCACTATCGTCTGCTTCTTGGAATTCCTTCCACTTGCCATACACGACAGGACAATAGTAAGAGAGCTGAATCTTGTTTTTAGGTTCTTCTACCTCTCCAAACATGCTCTTGAGGTTGTCGATGATAGCGGTAAATCGCGTTTTTATCGACTCCGGAAACTGGGTTTCAGGGATGTGATAATGGATTCCGAGAGGAATGTGCTCGAATAGATTTTCTTGTTGATCTTGTAGCTTGGACAGGAGTTTCTCCTTTATGTTTGGAGCGGAGTCTGTAGACAGAAGAAGCGCCTTGACTAGCGCTGCGGTTTCTTTGAACTCTTCTTGTTGGTCTTTACTCAGATTGGTCAGCCACTTTGATTTGAGAGTGATACTCTTTTTAATGAATTCTAGATTGTCTAGATCTGGTTTCGGATCTGGGAGATCGATTCCGAGAGGAATATCCATAACGCGATCTTGATTATCGGCATACTCTTCGTTTTGATTTGATTTTTCGCTATGACCCATGCGTGCTCGCCTCCAATCTGTCGGGATTTTACATACCTTGTCTTCTTCGGCGATAGCACGACGTATACTATAGAAGGTCATACCAGAAATGCCAAATGACTGATTTGCGTTCTTGTTCAAATCAGCGGCATTCATTTTTTGCTTGAACACATACGGCGAGTCGAGTGTATCGGGTTCTATCATAAACTGCAATTTCATGACTACAATATAATGCCATAGGGTGTCTAGGGTATTAAAGGGTGTGGGTATCACGGGCTTGTTGCGGTCGAGTTTATAGTTTTTGCGACCGGCTTGAACTTCCTTTCCTTTATACAAATACGTGATATGCCGGGTCAGGAAGCCTGACCTCAGAATAAACTCTAGGGTAGCAGGACTCAGAAATACCAGAGTCAGCCAATACACGGGCTCGTATAAAGGCAGTACGAGATCGGTATGTTTCAGCCCACCCAGGGTGGTATTCGGTCCGTCGTGAGTTGATAGTAGTTCTCCCGGCCGTGATCCTTCATGCATGAGGAACACCAAGAGAAGCTGGATCGTAATCAAGTTGACAATCTCTGATACACGCTTGTACTTGTTTTCGCGCCACCTATAAAAGAGGGTTGCGGCCTTCTCCAGGCGAGCCAGAATGAGGTAAACCACGAGTGTGATAGAAACCGGGATTGCTTTGTTGTTCTCCATGTCTTTGCCGTTCTTCTTGGAAGTCGCGTGTGCGGAGGGCACTGGAAACAGCTCCTTGTTCTTGGCAGTCAGGAGGTCTTCTAGTACCTTCTGCTTGCCCCACGACATGGGGTTGCTCGTGTGCATCCATACTGTGCCGCGTACCTCTGAGGTACACTTGGCTCCTCTGTCCCAATCATGGAACCGGCCGATATTGTTGAAGTTGGTCCGCAAAGAGAAGCATGCTCCTTTCAGCGTCTTTTTTTTATAGGATTTCTCGGTAGTCGGGTTATCGATAAAGCGGGACTTGAGGAACTGGTACACGTCTTCTTCATCACATGTGAGAGGATTCAGATCGGTTTCATTGACCAGTATGCGCAGCCATCGGTACGTGGAACGATTTTTACTAAAAAGAGTGGTAATAGTCGCCCAGGTCTCCTTGCTGATGCTTTCGGGGTCGGGATTATCAGGAACATTTCCTTCTATCAGTTCGTTTCCTACGAGCTTGAAGGCATGACCGCGCTCCCTCGCACCGACCAAATTGTGTTGTTCAGGGGTATAGCTTGGACCTAAGTCTTTGAGGACGATCACTTTGTTGGCATTCATGATTGCTTTTTGAAAGTATGTTATTTGGTTTTAAGAAGGTCAAAATCCGTTTTTACAAAAAAAGGGTAATGCACTAGTGCAAACAATTCTTATACTATGAATCTAGACACATCTTCTCTCTCTGTTGAACCACTGTATTACCTGTTTGAGCTTCTGGTTCATGGTTACAGAATAGATGAGGACGGGGTATGCCCGGTGTCGATGATCTTGGATTGTCTTTCGATATTTCATAACCAAGCTGCATTTGATCTCGCTATAATCGAGTTAATCGGTTTCTTAGAACAATCTATGTACCTAGACTATTCCACTCCTTATAACGATTTAACGCCTCTTATGTTGGCCATCCATTTAGGCAAGTTCAGATTAACCCATTTCATTTTGTGTAGGTCGATGGATATCAATGTAAATTACATTTCTGTAAAGACGGGTCACACCGCCTTGATGTTGGCGACGTTACATCACCGCCCTGATCTCGTTTATATTATTCTCAAGTATTCCCAAACCGATCCTTATATTTTGGATCGTAATGGTTTGACGGCTTTTTGGATTGCAGTTTGGGATATCAAAACCGACTGGGACTTGATTGAGATACTCGATTCGTCGTAAACACTTACGATTTCACAAAAAATGGGTTAATTTCTTTTAATCGAATTGTTTGTCGGATTCAATAAGTGAATGTCCAATCGTTTGTCTCGCACAAAGTCTCCATTACATGAAGAGTTTCCTCTTCTGGGGATGAAAAATGAAAGCAAAACAATCTGTCATTTTATTGCTGCATTCCAGTTCCTATTAGTAGCTGTCTTTAGAAATGCAAGCAATATGAAACCAGATCAATTTGTAGGTATATTCACAACAGGATCTCGTACACGAACAGGGTTTTTTCCGAACACAGTCCTGGTAGACATCTTTTATCCAGGAGATTGGGAAACAAAACACATGTTTGCCTATGAAACTCTCAATTACATGATTCGTTATATCAACGGAACTGGTCTATACAATATCAACATCAACTTGGTCGAAATATTCTATCATGAAGATAACAAAATAACATATCAGGGCTATGATTTAGGCCACTTTGTTAACAATCAATTGAGAGGCCGACAACTAGAAAATCACTTAGCAGTTCAAATTACTATTTTTGAAAAACTTGTTGTGCCTGATATGATTTTCATCGAGAACACTGACATAATCTTCGAGGTCTCTGCAATTATCGCTCATAGTCGTAGTAAAAGCCATTTTATCGCTTATGTCAATTACGTCGGTGTATGGTATGTGGCCAACGATGACGAGGTCACGCGTCATGATACTCTTGACGACTGCATGGAAGCCAACCCTGACTTCTCCCCAAGCATTGTCTTGTTGTCCAAGGTGCAATGATTAGTTCTACCTATTCATATTTCTGTATTAGCGTTTTGTAGCTATATGTACATATTACATACTGTTCGATCTTATATTCTATTTTTTTGCTTTTTCAACCCTGTAAAAAAGGGTATGGAGTGTATCAAACACCAGTTTCCAAAAGAATAAGGAAAGATGGAAAGCGTCAAGTCTTCTTACAAGTATTCGATTGAAATGTGTGGTCGTCAAGCCCACGAATTCAGTCAATACTTTCGTTATCACTTTAAGGATCAACCTATTGAAAACGATGTAAAAGAGTTTGATTTCTTGCCTGATAGCGACACGGGTGAATTAGTGTTTGGTCCAAGTGTTCATCAAAAACCCCTCTACGGATTCCACTGGGTTCACGAGGGTGAAAAGATCTTCGTTGAAGCTCACGAAGAAGGAAATGAACCCGTGGATCTATTCGCATATTTCAAAAGGCTTCGAGTATATCATAATGACATCGAATTCCTGAAGAAATTTGTAAGTCATGCCTGGAAAACGTCAAATACGCTGACTTCCAAAGAAATCAATTCCATCAAGTTATACACCAGTCATGTTAAAGGCTATTTTGATTTCCGCGGTTTCGTATCATCCCAACCCTTTGATAGTATTTATTTACCCGTTGAACTAAAAACGACGATTGTTAAGCACATCGATACGTTTATTGCAAATAAAGATCGGTATGTAAAATTCGGTCGCATGTACAAGACGGCTTTCCTGTTAACGGGTGTGCCTGGATCCGGAAAATCGAGTCTCGTTAAAGCGATTGCTCATAAATACATGAGACCGGTTTACGTCATAACTCTGACCAAAGAAATGACAGATGACTCACTTAATCAAGTCAGCCAAGAAATCATCAAAAACTCGATTTTACTGATAGAAGATATCGATGCGTTTTTCATTGATCGTAGTCCGAATGGAATTAATGTGTCTTTTAGTGCTTTACTCAATTTGATCGACGGTCCTATGAGTGCATCCAACGGTTTAATTACGTTCTTGACGGCTAATAACCCTGATCGCTTGGATCCTGCTTTAATTCGCCCGGGGCGTGTTGACCAGATTTTCAAATTCGATTACCCGCGAAAGAGCGAAATCTTCGCTGCCTTTAAGGATTTAACAGGCTGTGATGATGCGGTCAAGTTTCAATCGTTTTATGACATCATGAAAGGATCGCGTATTTCTATGTCTGCCTTTGTTGATTTCCTGTTTCGCCATCCGACCGATTACATGGAAAATGCCGAAGAATTATTGAATCAGACACGAATCTTAGAAGATATCACCAGCTCAGAAAAAAAAATGTATTCCTAATGTATTCTGAAGGAATACTGAATTCGTAAACCAAAGAAGAAGCTATGTACAAATAGCTTTATTTTTAGGTGTACATGCTAAAGATCGCACTTTCTAGTTTATTTGCTAACTTCAGTTTCTCGATAATAGATTTAACCATATCCGGTGTAATCGTCAGTGGCAATGTATAAGGCACGCAGCCCAGTGTATTGGGAGGCACGAGACGACCGAGGTTGATCGTCGAGAAGATCCCTTCAAGTGCTCTACGGAGATTGCGGACACCTGCTTCATTTTTGATGAGGTTCATTACCTGTTTTATCGTATCGTCTGTCATTGTAATGTCAGACGGATTCAATTGAAATTGTTTGTATAAGCTGGGGATCAAATAGCCCTTGGCGATTGATATTTTGTCCGCTGAGGAATACGAATCGACTTCGATTTGCAACATACGGTCTCGGAGAATTGGGCTGACCAATTCAGGATCGTTGTACGTGAATACGATAATACACCGACTCAAATCGATGGGGATTTCTTGGAAATAACGGTCAGTGAAAGCTCCATTCTGCATCGGATCTGTAAGATGAATAAGAATGCCGGTGATCTCCTCTGAACGACGTTGAGGAATCTTGTCTACTTCGTCGAAATAGAGGATAGGATTCATGCATTTGGCTTCCATCAATGCAGAGGCGATTTGACCGTAATGCGATCCTTCATAGGTGTATCCATGTCCTTCGAGCATAGAGCCATCATTTGCTCCGGCAAGAGGAATGGATGCGAACGGGAGTTGGAGTGCTTTGCTCAGACCGTCTTTGATGAGCGTAGTCTTTCCTACACCGGGTTTGCCGTGAATGCCAATGACACACCCTTTGGTATTTCTATTCACGATCCATTGTGCTAGATAACGGATAATTGTATCTTTGGCTTCTTTATGGCCAAATACGGATTCATCGAGTATTTGTTTCGTGTTTTTAAGAAACAAACCGATCTGTTCTTGTGTAGTATTAGTAGAATTGACGATAGGAAGTCCCGCATACTTGCCCATGGGCAGTCGACATAAAGACTCGATATAGGCTTTCAATTTTTGATATTCCCCATTCATAGTTTGCATGGCCTCCAGTGTCTCGACTTTGCGGAGGGCAAGTGTTTTGACCGCCATATCGATATTGCTTGAAAGTATCCTGAATCGGTAAGGTGTCTTTATCTCGGCTGCCATGATATCATGAACTGTTGTTTCCGTATCTGCTATAGAAAGCTGTTCATTAGCTGGAAGAGATTTGTAGAAAGTCAGTTCATCTTTGGAGTATTGGTTGAATCGCGGGTTTTTCTTTTTCATTTCTGTTAGCGTCATTGAGCCTGATCTCTTTCGTGTTGTTGGTGATTTAGTAGCGTTTTCATTTTCTGGGTCTTGACTTTCTTCCATGTTTTCTTTAGATTTACTGGAACAACATGTTTTTTTCGAAGGAATAGTTTCCTTTTCCTCTTCCTCCTCTTCTTCCTCCTCTAGTGTTTGTTTGCGTTTAAGTTTGAATATAATCATAGGATCTGATATCTTATACATCTCTGCCAATCCTTGTGATTTCATCATATCTTGGATTGAAAACTGCGGATTATCTTCTTCGTCCTCGGAATCGTCTTCTTCCTCTGCATCGTCTTCTTCTTCGTCTTCGTTTTCTTTTTCATCTTCATACTCGTCATTTGCTTCATCCTCTTCATAGTAAGCTTCTTCCTCTTCGTCTCCATCATAATAAAAACGTTTGTGCTGTTTATTACGACCTATTACTATTTTCGGATACAGATCATATTCATCGTTTACCGGCGAATATTCTTCGTCTGAAGAAGGAGAATATGAACTATCATCATTATTTGATTCTGTATCGCTCTCTGATTCAGAGCTCGATGAGGGCGGTTGATCGTCTGATTTAGTCCGAGAACGGCGTGCTTTTTTGGGTTTTTTCTTGTCTTTGTCTTTTTCTTTTTGTTGGTCTTTGTCTTTTTCTTGCCGAGATCGTAAAGGGTACTCGTGTGATACTGTATTTTCCATTGGTTGATTTATATCGGTTATAATTTCACTGTCTATTAATCTTTAAGTCCTTTTTGCAGTTTTATGCAACAGGTGTTAGAATTTCTTTGTCTTTTTCCTTATCTCCGAAATTAAAGTGAACCTCGGGGAGTTTTCTTTTGGAAAGGACATCGATGATCTCGATATATCGATTGCAACTAGCTTGTAACGTTTCTTTATCGCTTGCTAGCATTTCGACTCGTTTGTTGAGTTCATTAAGCCGGATGTCTTTCATCATCGATTCAATTTTGACAACTTTCATGTCGTGTTCGATTTTTTCGAGGACTTTGAGAGAGATTCTGACCAGATCTGTCGGAGGTCCTGATGATTCATTCTCGTCATCTGACTGATCAGAAGTAGTGGCGGCGGGTGGGTTTTGGGGGGTAGGGGGTGGAATCCTAGTCGGGGTCTGAGTGGGTGTGGAAGTGGGAGCTTCGTCGTCAGAATCATCGCGAGTTTGAGGAACGTTCTTATTGCCTGATTCAGAGGCTTTCTTTTGTAATTCAAGACAGTAACGTGTCTTTTGTTGATGGGTCTGTAAATAACCCTTAGAAGAAAATTGTTTATTGCAGAATTCACACTCCATCCCTCTTTATTCGTATGATACTACCCTATAGTGAAGGTCCTTTAAGTAGTTTAACAAGCAGTCAAGAGACACTAGCGGGTGTACAATCCTGACGATTTTTTAGATTTATGGCGTTTTTTGTATAAAAATGGACGCGGATCATTTCAAATATAAAGTACCATACCACAATGGGCTGCACTACATCTAATACTGTTAACATTCCTACGACCTCCACGAAGACTAAACCTGATACTGTTCAGGCCAAGACCGCTGATGTTGTCGTTGTAAAGAATAACAATGAAAGCGCCGAGCAACGCGCCGAGCGCGAGAAGCGCGAGAAAGAACGCGACGAGAGCAATTATAAACGCGATAGAGAACTCGCTTTTGAACTTAGTAAATTATTATACAATCCAGAAACAAATGGCATGTTCAAAGAGCATGAGATAATGTATCTGATAAGATAATGTAAGTATTTTTATTTTGCTGTGATGGAAGACAGCTTGCTCCTGAAAGTCGATGAGTTTGCTTTGAGATTGGACACTTCATTTACAGCCGGACTATACACTTGTACTTTGTCTAATTCGAGAACTCCGTTTTCTTGATACAAGTCGTCTCGCGCCGTAATAATCGAATCATTCAACCCGGAGTTGGTCATAGAGTCGATAAGTTTATTGGCACTGGGGTCCGTCTCTTGTTCTCCATTTTCGTTTGTAAAGACGAACTTTTGTCTCGAGACATCAGTGCACTTGTATAGAAGTTCTCCATTGGGAGATTTCAGAATAATCTCGCCCATCATTTTCGCCAATCCCGCCTGGCCTTCGGCCAATACTTCTTTTGTTAAATGTTGGCTTATTAAAGATCGCATTTTCTCGGTGTCTTTCAGGTTGAGCGTGTACATGTTGATGATGTTATTTGTGGTGTTGTTATTGTTACTATTTGTGTTTCGAGTGTTAGTTTTTCGTTTTGTTTTTTGTGCGATTTCTTTGATAATTGCATCCTTTTCGTCGATTTTAGATTCGAGTTTGCTTTTATCCAATTGCAGTGTTTCGATTGTATTCTTAAGCTCTCTTATTGTTTGTTCTAATGAAGAATTGTATATTTGAAGTTCGTTATTAGTGTAAGGTATTACCTTTTGTGTTTGCTTCTGTAATTGATTTTTTTGTAAATCAAGACAATACTTTATATTATTTTGATGGTATTTAAGCTTGGAGCTGTATTGAAACGTTTTATTGCAATATTGACACTCCATGTCAGTTCTATACTTTATGATTATGTTATCCTTATATAGTTTTTGTTTTGAATTATATTGCATGTTACTTCGAAGTTTGCAATTAACTTTGACTTTTCCAAATCTCGACAAAGTCTCTGCAAAAGCAAAAACTTGAATTGTTTTCGAGGGGTCTCAATTAACACATTTGGTATTAGTGTTTTTGCAAAAGCAAATCTTTGAATTAACTTTGACTTTTCCAAATCTCGACAAAGTCTCTGCAAAAGCAAAAACTTGAATTGTTTTCGAGGGGTCTCAATTAACACATTTGGTATTAGTGTTTTTATGAAACCAATGTTTAGAATTATTTCGGACTTTTCCAAATCTCGACAAAGTCGTTATTAAACCAAAGTTTGGTATTATAAAAACACCTAATTCAAAGAAGCTGTTGGTCTTAACCGTTTTTCACCTAACCAAAATCTTCAATTACAAAGACTTCCCAGGAAATTTCCGGAAATACTTTTAAAACCAACATTTGGTATTCTAAAAACACTTAATTGAAAGACGCTGTTGGTATTAACCATTTTCACATAACCAAAATCTTCAATTACAAAGACTTCCCAGGAAATTTCCGGAAATACTTTTAAAACCAACATTTGGTATTCTAAAAACACTTAATTCAAAGACGCTGTTGCTATTAACCATTTTCACATAACCAAAATCTTCAATTACAAAAACTTCCCAGGAAATTTCCGGAAATACTTTTAAAACCAAATTTTAGTATTCTAAAAACACTTAATTCAAAGAAGCGGTTGGTATTAACCGTTTTCAAATAACCAAAATCTTGAATTACAAAAACTTCCCAGGAAATTTCCGGAAATTTCTCGAGATCCAGATTCTGGTATTCTATTTATGACAATTCTAAAATAAGTAAAAGCATTTTTTGGATAATGTTTTGAAAACACTTCTAAATCAGTTGGATATCCGGAAAACTTCTTGAAAACAAGTTTAGAGACATTTCTTGCATTTTTCTATGATTTTCATTATTCTGATTTTTTGAATTACTTTTTTTTACTAGACTAGAAATTTTTTTGATTTTTTTTTACAGAAAGTATTTTCCAAGGGCCCTTCCTACACACACATTTTCTTTTTGCATTTGTGTGTGTAGGAACAGTAAAAATCTATGTACCCCTCCTAAAAAAAATAATCTGTATGATGTAAAGTTCAAAAGACAAACATGGGGTTCAATGGCGAAAGACCATAGATATACTCGAGTACCATATCCAATAATTGTGAATTACTATAACACGTATTTAGCAGAGGCGTGAATACTCCGGACAGCTCTCTAGCTGCCTCTTTTGTAAATCCAGATTTATGAAGAAACTCTTCGAACGAGATCAGTTGTCGTGTATCGTGATTGTTGGTGTCGGTATTGGTATCTGTATCTTCGTCTTCGTCTTTGTCTTTGTCATCATCGTTCTCAGGTATGATGATATTGTATAGGGTCGATAGATGTGCGAATCGAATTCGCGCTTTGGTTATGATGGTCTCTTCTGTATCTGATTCGGAAATAACTCCGATAATCCACATTGAACGTGATTTAGAATCGTCAACCATCTTCTATGATCAGTCCAGAGAAAAGCTATGTCGAAAAAAAGGAGACACCTGGTTCCTAAACCCATTTAAAGTCTCTGCACCTATTATTAAGAGAGGCCATCTACCATGTCTATCTACAAGGAATTGTCCTCTGACCAAGAGATTAAAACCATCAAAGGGATTCAATTCACCATCATGAGTCCCGAAGATATCCAGCGACGTTCGGTTGCCGAAGTCGTGTCCACGGATACCTTCACTGGTAATATCCCTGTGATTGGAGGAATCTTTGATCCGCGCATGGGTGTCATCGAACATAACCAAACCTGTAAGACGTGCGAACAAAAGACGACTTTCTGTCCTGGACATTTCGGTCATATCAAGCTAGCCAAACCCGTATTTTACATCCAATTCTACGATACCGTTAAAAAAATTATGCGCTGTGTCTGTTACCGCTGTTCGGCCTTGTTGAAAACCTCTGATGAACTCTTTTCCCGTAAGATCATCACTCGCAAGGCTTCTCGTCAAAAGCGTTTTGACAGCATCTACAAAGCTTGTACCAAGCAAGCCGGTAGCAAGACCTGCTCCAAATGCTCCGCCAAACAACCTGAGAAGATTACCCGTGCTCCAGAGGGCCGGATTACTCTCGAGTGGAAATCCAAAGAGGAAGCAAGCGAAGATGCTCAGCCTGTCGGAGAGGGCGAAGAAGGCATCTATCGCCAAATCTACTATGCCGAAGATGTGCTGACTATTCTTAAACGAATTACTGACGAAGATTCCGAAATCATGGGATTTTCACCGGAGCTGAATCGTCCTGAGTGGATGATCTGCACGGTCTTCCCGGTGCCGCCTCCCGCGGTGCGTCCTTCGGTCCGTACTGAAACAGGCCAACGTGCTGAAGACGATCTCTCTCACAAACTGGGAGATATCATCAAAACCAATAATACCCTCAAACAAAAAATAGAGAAGGGCTCGACTCCCGATCAAATCGAGAATTGGCTTTTCGTTCTTCAGATCCACGTCTTCACTTTCGTGGACAACCAGATTCCCGGAGTCCTTCCGGTGAAACATCGTACGGGTCGTCCCTTCCGCGTTCTGCGCCAACGCCTGAAAGGCAAAGAGGGCCGTATCCGTGGCAATTTGATGGGCAAACGTGTTGACTTCTCGGCGCGTTCGGTTATCACACCCGATCCCAATATCAGCATCGACGAACTAGGTATGCCTGAGAAGATCGCCATGAATCTGACGGTACCTGACATCGTCACTCCTCAGAACAAGGAGCGTCTCACCGGGCTGGTGCGCGCTGGTCCCAATTTCTATCCCGGTGCCAAGTACCTCCACAAGATGCGCGAAAACCGCAAAATCATTCTTAAATCGGCGGATCGCGAGTCTATCGAACTCGAGGAGGGCGATGTTGTGGATCGTCATATGCAAAACGGTGACTACGTCCTGTTTAACCGTCAGCCATCTCTACACAAGATGTCTATGATGGCGCATCGTATCCGTATCATGCCGTACGATACTTTCCGTGTCAATGTCTGCGTTACTAAACCGTATAACGCCGATTTTGATGGTGATGAAATGAACGCTTTCATTCCTCAGAGCATGCAGACAGAGAACGAGCTGATTATGTTGGCTTCTGTTCCGACCCAGGTTATCAGTCCTGGCCACGGTGGTCCCATTATCTCTGTGGAACAGGATGTCGCGCTCGGCATTCATCGTATCAGCAAGAATTCCGTCTTCTTGACTGAGAAGCAGATCTTCAACTTGCTGGCAACCAATCGCAACTTCCGTGGTCAAGTTCCTACGCCCGCTATCGGAACTGGAATGGAAGACCCTGATCGTCGCTGGACAGGAAAACAGATGCTATCTATGGTCATTCCCAAGTCGGTGAATATCCATCTTCGTAAAGAAGATACCGATGGTGGCGACCTTATCATTCGTAATGGTGAGATTCTAAACGGTGTTCTCGCTAAGAAGGATTACCAGACTCGAACTTATGGCCTGGTTCATACCGTCTACAACGAGAACGGTCCCGAAGCCACACGAGGCCTCTTTGACAACACACAGAGCCTGGTGTGCGATTTCCTCGTTATGAACGGCTTCTCCGTCGGTGCTTCTGATATGATCTTGGATCAGTCTATTATCGACAAGATTAAGACGATTGTCCATGATGCTAAAGTAGCGGTGTATGCCAAGATCCATCAAATCCATATGGGTACGTTTGAGAATGTGTCGATCAACAGCAAGCAGGAGCATTTCGAAGAAGAGGTCAGCAAGATTCTGAACGAAGCCAGCAAAACCATCAGTAGCATGGCCTTCAAAGGTATCCCCGATGACAACCGCCTGATGAACATGATTCGTTCTGGTTCTAAAGGAGATGCGCGTAACCTGAATCAGATTACGGCGTTCCTGGGTCAACAGGCTGTGGAAGGCAAGCGCATCGAGTATGGTTTTACGGATCGGACGTTGCCGCATTTCACTCGTTACGATGATGGCCCCGAAGCACGTGGGTTCGTCGAGAATTCGTTCCTCAAAGGCTTGTCACCGCAGGAGTTCTTCTTCCACGGTATGGGCGGGCGTGAAGGGCTGATTGACACAGCGGTTAAGAGCGTGACTGGCGATACACCTATCGTCATTCAAGAAAATGGGGTGTGCAAGTATGTCCAGATCGGCGATTGGATCGACAGTCACTTGGATAACCCTGAAAATAAAGAAGATGTCGCTCATTTCGAGGAGCGTCAGATGGAGTATCTTCCTCTCAAGACCAAGACCTTCATTCCGACGATGGATTCAGATGGTCACATGACCTGGGGTGAGATGACGGCGGTGACGCGTCATGATCCGGGTACCGAACTCTATGAAATCGAGACCCAAGGCGGGCGCAAGGTCATCGTCACCGAGTCCAAGTCGCTCCTGATTTGGGATCATGATCAGAAGCAGTTCTTGGAGAAGCCGACTCCCGAGGTTGTTGTGGGAGATTTCGTCCCCGTGACGATGAACCTGCCCGCTCCTCCGGTCATCGTCCGTTCTGTCGATTTGAGCGAGCAGTTTCCCAAGACGGAGTATATCCACGGGACGGAGTTCCACACCGCGGTACGAATGATGAATGCCGCTATGGACGGTCGCATCCAGATTCCTCGCGGCTGGTGGGAGGAGCACAACGGCAAATCGTTCACGACTCCCTATACCAAGAAGGCTAGTTTGACGCGTGTGACGAGTGGTCGCTCTAATGTAGAGAATATCCGTGAAGGCTACATCTATCCCTATCAGGCCACTCGTGAATGCGGGCATATTCCGGCGCAGTTCGAGTTGAACCATGAGAATGGTGTCTTTATCGGGCTTTATCTGGCGGATGGGTGTGTAAACTACAGCGGTGGCACTGTCTCTATCACCAAAGAAGATCAAGGTGTCAAAGACTTTGCCACTCAGTGGTTCACCAAACACGGTATGAAGAGCAAGGTCAAGATCGAAACACGGGAACGTGGAACTATCCATGATACGATCGGCTATTCACGGATGCTAGGTCAATTCTTAGACAAGTTTGTGGGACACGGTGCGCGAAACAAGTATGTCCCCGATGTGGCGTTCGTGGCTCCGAATGAATTCGTGGTTGGATTGCTGAGCGGCTACTTCAGTGGAGATGGACATATTCGTCAAAGCGGAGTTACATCGTCATCCACATCACGACGTTTAACGGAAGGCATTGCGATGTTGTGCAATAGATTAGGCATCTTCTCGAAAATATCTACAACTCAACAGCTTTCGAATAATTTGGGTACACAAGACATTGCCCCTATTCATCATATTTCGATTCGTGCTCAATGGGCATCTAAATTTAAGGATCAAGTGAGTTTGATTGTTCCGCACAAACAACAGACACTCGATGATATGAATCCACCTGAATCTCATCGCAACTATAATTCTCATCATGACGTAGTCAAAGATCCAATTAAAACCATCAAAATTATTGATGTGTCAAAATACCCTAAAGTTTATGATGTGACTGTTCCTTCAACTCTCAATTTTGGTTTGGCAAATGGGATCAATTCCAGGGATACTTCAGATACCGGATATATCCAACGCAAACTCATCAAGGCCATGGAGGATTGCAAGATCCAGCCGGACTTGACTGTTCGCAACGCTACGGGCGGCATTATCCAGTTCCTCTACGGCGAAGACGGTATGGATGCGGTCAAACTCGAGGCGCAATCCCTGGATTACATCGATGACAAGAAGGATATCCCGGCGCTCGAGGACTTGTACCTGATTTCCCATAAGGATAGCCTGAAACATGTTCTGACAGAAGACGTACATGAGGCGTTCTATAAAGATGAGGCCTGGCACACCATCTGCCGAGAGCATTTCGATGAGATTTTGGCGGACCGTGATTACATGATCTCCAAAGTCTATAAGGGTACGCTCGATCGCGATATCAACTTCCCGGTGTGTTTCCCGCGTATCCTGCGGAATACTGAGGTCATGTTCCAGACGGATAAAGTCCGGCTGCCGAGTGACTTGAATCCGCTCGATGTGATTGAGACGTTGGACGAACTCATGGACTCTTTGCGTCTGATCAAGCATGCCCACAGCAGCCAGCACAAGTTGCTCGGCATCATGCTTCGATGCTACCTATCTCCCAAGCGTCTCATCATCAAACACGGCTTTGGTAAACTGGCTTTCGAACACATCATCAAGATCGTCCGACACAAGTTCTATGATGGCATGGCGCATCCCGCAGAGATGGTAGGAGTTGTATCGGCGCAGAGTATCGGCGAACCAGCTACACAGTTATCGGTTCCTTTTGCGCATGGTGTACAAGTCCTCCTCCCTGATAATTCAATCTACCGCGGCCCAATTGGCGGCTTTATTGACGGCCTGCTGGAGAAGACTCCGGAACAAGTCGTCGACTTGGGCGGTGAAAGCGTGGTGATGCCGACGAAAGGCCGCCGATTCCAGATCATCGGTGTCAGCGACGACGAGAAGACATCCTGGAAAGAGATCTCTGAGGTGAGCCGTCATCCGGCGAATGGAGGCTTGGTCAAAGTGACGACGCGCAGCGGTAAGTCGACGAGTGCGACCTTGAGTCATTCGTTCTTGAAACGGACGGAAACGGGTATTGTCCCGATTATGGGATCGGACTTGAAAGTCGGAGACCGTATTCCAGTGGCCAAGTACATCCCGGTGATCGAAAACGCGTTGACGACAATTCGGGTAGGAGATGAAGACATGGCACTGGATCGCGACTTTGGATGGTTCTGCGGAGCCTTTTTGGCGGATGGATGTATCAATAAATCGAATCGTATTAGCATATCCAAGGTGATTCCTGAATATTATGAGAGAGTCAACCAGTTTGCGGCCAAGCTTGGAAAAGTCGCAAAACAATACCACAAGACCCCTCATACGATCAAGTATAATAAATCAGAACCAAGCAAGTTATATAACAGCATGGAAACGACGTTCAGCCATGCCAATCTCGCTCGCTTCCTCAACGAGAACTTCCACAACGGTTCTTACAACAAACGTGTGCCTTCGTTCGTCTATGCGGCCAACTTGGAGTTCATCCGCGGTGTGATCGGTGGCTACTTTGATGGAGATGGTAACGTTCATGATGGACACGGAAAGGGGATGATTCGATCGGCTTCGGTCTCCGAAGACCTGACTATCGATATGATTCAACTCCTGTCGTATACCGGTATCTTTGCATCCAAGTGCATCGAACACCGACCCGAAGAAGAGCGTGGCGACTTGCACACCATCCAGATCTCTCGAAAATACGCGGCCCAATACAAAGAACAAGTCGGGTTCAGCGTCCATGAGAAAGCCGCCGCTCTCGACGAGGTCATTGCTTATACCCAGCGCGAGACCGCTAAGACCGCTCAGGAATACATCGACAAGATTACCGATGTGGGGAACCTGATTGCTGATATTGGAAAAGCCCTGGCTCTCCCGGGTCAGAGCCGGAATTACGGACGCTGGCGCAAGAAGGAATCGATCGGACGTGCGACGTTGATCAATTACATCGGGATCTTTGAGGCAGCGAATGCCGAGGAGGCCGACCTGAAGATCAAAGCGGAGGTGACCTCTAAGATTGAGCGTCTGAAACAGGCGGCCTTTAGCGATGTTATCTGGGACGAGATTGTCGATCTAGAGTACCAGGAAGATCCGGAAGAATATGTCTATGACTTTACGGTACCTGGCAACGACAGCTTTATGATAGATTGCAACATTTTGGTTCACAACACTCTAAATTCAGTCGAATGGAATACCGAGCTATTGCTTCGTCACGGAGATGGGTCCCTGAAGCGTCATAAGATCGGCGAATTCATTGATAATAACCTACTGACGAATAAATCTATCGAACATCATCCTCATGATACCCAGCTAGGTTGGACAACTGACATGGGTCTAGAGATCCTGTCTTGTGATGAAACAGGTCGTATTGGATGGAACAAGGTAGAGGCGGTGACTCGTCATCCTGTCATCAACAAAGACGGTACCAATACGCTCTTGAAAATCACAACTGACAGTGGTCGTGAAGTCATTGCTACGAAAGCCAAGTCATTCTTGAAACGTGTGGATAACAAGATCCAAGGTGTCAATGGAGATGAGTTGAAAGTCGGTGATTATCTGCCTGTTTCCTCGGTCCTTCCGACTGGTTCTTCAATGAAGACTTGGGATGGAGAGACACTAGATGAAACCAGCGGTTGGCGTATGGGAATGTCTGATACTCCCTATTATATGGAGTCGGAACAACGACGCGTTCCGTCTGCCTTCTTCGCGGCTTCAGATTCGTTTATTCGTGCATTCGTCAACGGAGTGATGCATGAAAAGACAGACCTGATCTCATCATCGAGAGGTTGGCTTGAAGATATTCGGCAGTTACTGGTCAAACTAGGCAAGCAGTCAAGTATTCGACGATATTCAGATAGCGAGTACATCTTGTCTATTGGAACCCAGAAAGACGATGTCATCCCCGATGTAGTCACTCAACAGTTCTCGACGATAACTCTTCATCGTTCTGAAATCGATACCTATCTTCGCTTGGCACAGTTCCCGGAAGATAGAGCCATCCTAGAAGCCATCAAAGCTGAGACGATTGTGTATGACAAGGTGGTATCGATCGAAGAAGTGGAAAATGGGTATCCGTATGCATATGATCTGACTGTCGAAGGAACGCGCAACTTTAACCTCCTATCAGGTCTGGCGGTTCGGGACACTTTTCATTCATCCGGCTCGGCTGAAGCCACCAAGACGGTTCGTGGTGTACCTCGCCTCAAGGAACTCCTCAGTGTTAGCAAAAACATCAAGACTCCTTCGATGACGGTGTATATGAAGAAGCCGATCAACGCGGATGCCTCCAAGATCAGTGAGATCAAGACCCATATCCAGACAACCTACGTCAAAGACATCCTCAAGAGCTCTGCGATTTACTATAGCCCTCTGGATATCAATACGGATATCGAGGACGACAAGGACTTCATCGATACATACAGGATGTTTGGAGATATGACCCCGGAATGCGAGAAGGATATGTCACCCTGGCTCCTGCGTCTGGAGTTCGATAAGAACAAGATGCACGACTTGCGAATTACGATGGCAGACATTCATCTGACTCTCGATGCAGGTTACAAGGACCATATCCATTGTATGTTCAGTGATGATAACGCGGATAAGCTAATCTTCCGTATCAAGCTGACCAATGCGGCTACTGAAGATATGCTGACGGACTTGAAGGCCCTCGAACAGAATATCTTGAGCGGCGAACATGCGCTCATCAAGGGCATCAACAAAGTGAACAAAGCCGAGATCCGAAACAGCAAGGACCTCCCGCGATATAACAAAGAGATCCAACACTTCCAACGTCAGTTCGAGCTCTATATGATTACCGACGGCAGTAACTTGCTGGATATTTTATCAATGGTCGGATATGTAGATACCGAACGCACGATCACCAATGATGTACATGAGGTTTATAAGGTGCTCGGAATCGAGGCGGCTCGTCAGGCGCTCATCAACGAGATGCGCTTGTGTCTGGGAGAGGTGAAGCTGGATTACCGCCATCTGTCGCTTCTAGTAGACGTGATGACTACGAAAGGAACGCTATTCTCGATCGATCGTCATGGTATTAATCGCAGTGACATCGGCCCCTTGGCCAAGTGCTCTTTCGAAGAAACATCGGATATGCTTATCAAAGCGGGTATGTTTGCAGAGTACGATCCGATTAACGGTGTATCAGCCAATATCATGCTGGGTCAGGTTCCACCTTGCGGGACGGGTGACTCGATGATCCTGATAGACGAGGGGAAGCTGCTGGACATCGACCCTCCGGAAGAGATCCGGATAGCAGAGACTGGAGATGATGAGTGTTTCGCGGAAGGACTCGACTTCAGTTTCAAACTGACGGATGACCTGCCCGCGACAACACATGGGGATGTCGTACTAAATGTAATGTAGATGTAGAGAGACATGCTCGTGATTGTTACAGCTATGGACTGGTTAGGTCTCGGAGTAATCGATGTGATTTTATGGGGTTGTTGTGCATTAGTAGAATGTTTGTATAGAATTTATAATCCGTATATGGAAGTAGAACATGATTTATATAAAAACAATCGATATTTATACTACGCGCTTAAATATAGCCGCTGGTTGATTTCGTTTGTCCTTCTTTTGTATGTGTATACGTGTATTGAAACTGTGATGAAAAAGTGTATGAAACAAACTAGATAGATCTTTTCACTTGTTTTTTCCCATGTAAATGTAGTATAAGGATGAGCGATATCGTCAATACATTAAGCGTGACTGTTGTTTTCTTAGAGGTCTTGAAACGTAATCCTACTTCCGATGAATTGGATCTGTATGTTCCTCAATTTGCTGCATCTACAATGTCCTCATCTGACTTGCAAACAATTTTGCAAGACACGATGGAATATAAGATATTACAAGGAACATATTCTGGAGATGTAGTGTATAATGATGCATCATGGTCCCTGTCAATATCGAATATAGTGCCATCGAATTATAAAGGGTTAACATTGGCCAATGGAAAAATTGCTCTAATCACATCTCCCGTTCATAATGAAATGCAACACTCATTCATATCAACTAATTTCGATAACACGACGTTTGGAAGATATGTAAATAATGTAACAGAAACATTTGAATATACTCGATTGCATATGTTTTCAAGAGATCCTTCTAAAGTTAGCGTGACAAATGCAACACAAACGCTGACTATGCTCAATGGGAATTTTGAGAACACCTATACAGTTACATCGGGGTCTGATGTGGTCAATGTAGTTCATGATATTACTCCTCTAAGATCCTATCCTTACTGCGTTTTACAAACCATCACTCTAAGTTCACCGACTGCATTAACCCTGGATGTATATCACGATCTTATTACACCAGATAGTGCAATTCAAGATGTTGTTTATGCGAATAATACAATTATTACAACACTATATAACCATAGTCAAAGAAGTATCCCGTTCTTTAATGCGAATGGAAAGCTGAAGGATACCAATAAAAAAATATCGACGAGTTGTGCCTATGTTTTCGACGGTTCATCTAGTTCAATTAGACCCCAAGGATATAATATGGTCCGCACAGATCCAAATCAAGCATACAATTTATACAATATAGACCTAGAAGGCGATGATTCGTACGGGTATACTGCTACCTTTCACATCGTATCCGCAACCATGACAGAATATGACTTTCCTTTTCCGGATATAGAAACACAGCGAATTTTAGTGAATCTCGTACCTCGGTCAACGATTGTAATATTTGCAGATAATACGACTTCATGGGCTTCTGCATGGCAGTCTAATATTGTGATCGATCCCAAAGACAACTTGCAGACTCAGGAAGAAATAGACGCGGTTGCTAATTTTCAGCGCCAAGTACGCTTTGCTCTATTTAACATCTACTCTCTTATGCGAGAAGACATCAACGTAGAGGTGAATCCACTTAATTTGTCTACAATCGATTTGACGGGTCAAATCTTCTACAGTGGAGAGCTATGGGTGTTACCCGTGCTGATGTTCTTAAAGCCTAAAGCCGTCAAGACACTTCTAGATTTCCGTTATAAGCAATTAACGACCGCGATGAAGTTAGCCGCTGCACAAGGCTATGTAGGTAGCAAATATCCGCATGAAACGGATATCGCGGGATACAACGACATATACTGGGATACCATATCTCCTTTGGCTGTGTTCAACACTGCTTTGATATCAATCAGTGTATGGAATTACTTCCGTGTAACTGGTGATCAAGACTGGCTAATCAAAAAGGGATATGAGATCCTTAAAAATAATGCGAATTTCTTTGCAGATATAATGCAATACAGTTCGTCTGATGGATTGTATCACTTGAGTAATATCATATGTATGAACAACATTAATAGTTCGGATAATGCGATGACAAATTACATGATCAATTTGGCTATAAAATATGCGTTGGAAGCGACATACCAGATAAATTATGTGGCGAACCCCAACTGGGTAGCGATATATGGTAATATTGCACTTCCTATTTTAACCACTGTCATAGAAAATAACGTAACATATCGGAATATCATTGGATTAGATAACAACTACGCGGTCGGCTATGAAGGAGATCCGGTGAGAATACCAGAGCCGCTCATTATCCTACACCCCTTTTATAATCAAGAGCTATTCCTCAACAATACATATACGACAGACATACTAAGCCAAAACTTGAATTATTATATGTCTAAAATACCATCAGCCGATCAGGCAAACGGTGTGAATCTAAGCATCGAAGGGGCACTTTTCGGAACTATCGCTCAAAATCAAATAGAGTATAATTCAAGAGTTACTGTTTCAAATCAGTTCTTGGAAGAAATGACAAGTATCGGAACATCGTCTACTATGAATCCATGGGGTACATATTTCAATTCTATGTACAATACAAAATCGTTTAATGACTTGACTACAAGCTCGGCGTTTATCTTGTCGCTCCTTACGTCTATCGGAGGATTCCAGTTGGCTGGAGGAATAAACAGCACGCGCTTTACATACGAAACTTTTGGTATTCGTTTCAAAACTACAGCTGTAATGCCGAGTACATGGAAACGAATTACATTTAGTGGTATTGGTAACGCCGAAGGAACCTACATAGTGGTGAACCCAATGTTATACCCAAATCCTTAATATGAATGCTGTATGTTTTATAAAAAGGAGTTGCATGAAGCCACATAAGAACGTAGACTTTTTGATATATGCCCCATGATGCGAGAACGAATAGGGT